>OGDJ01001046.1_pt1 | contig 11666 bp, 8 predicted proteins | sample 1570401 | NCBI WGS metagenome assembly OGDJ01 (sample SAMEA2582185, study PRJEB24529) | metagenome | biome: Human gut stool | place: China | collected 2011
CGGACATATACGGAAAGATTGTGCGCCGTAAGCACGAAGAACACAACCAGCCCCAACAGCAACAACACCAGCGTGGTACTGATACTCGACGTAATAAACTGCATATCGAAAATCGAACTTGACTTATATCTGCTTTTATTTCCCATCCTCTACCTCTTTTTCCGAAAAACGTAAATCATGGAACTGCTCCGCTCCTTCCGTCCCAAAGCGCTGAACCATGCCAATGTTCCGACATACATCCCTTTCAGGAAACTACATGAACTACCCCGATGTTTCTCACTTAGCATGGATACGTAAAAAGCGTCAAACGGCATCGGGTGACGTGCCGCCATGATAAAGCCATGCCGGGAAGCCAACTGTTGGATAGTGCCCGGTGTGAAATGCCAAAGATGTCGGGACATCATAAGCCGCCCAATACTCGCCGTAACGTTGCGCATCATAAGAGGAACAGTTGGGCACTGCCACAATTAGCAGTCCTTTTTCCGTCAACATCTCGTGAAGCTGTTGCCACACCTCGCCGAGGTGTTCAAGATGTTCCATAACGTGCCAAAGGGTAATGACATCAAAACTGCCGGGAGCAAACTCTTGCAGAGCCGATTCGGGTTTCACCTCCAGTCCGAAATGTTCCTTTGCAAACTCACGTGCCTGCGGATTCTTCTCCACCGCCTCCACTTTCCAGCCACGACGCACCATCGTATCGGCAAAATAACCAGTACCCGTACCTATATCGAGCAAACGCCCCGTCTTGCGATGCGCCTCCTTAGCTACCAGCCGCGCCTTGCGGCCCAGCATATAGGAACGTACATAGTGATAAACGGAATTCATCGCGCCTTTGCGCGTATCAGTGTGAGAGATATAGTCGGGAGTCTCATAATACTTGCCTATCTCTGCTTCCACGGGGACTCCTTGTGTGAATGTAAATCCACAGTCCTCACACGAATACAGTTCAAACTGTTCGCCCGAAGCATAAAAATCCGTACAAGTCATGACGCGTTTCAAGTGCGTACTGCCACACACCGGACAAGCATTTATACTGAGTTTCTCCATTAATTTCTAAGCAAAATTAAGTGCTGCCTCGAATGACAAGACAACACTATACCCGAATTTGGTGCAAAGAAACAAATAAAAAGTGATGTAATGGGCTTTTGTTAAGGACTTTTAATAATACAAACTGACCTTGCTCTGATATACAGACTATACTTAGTCAATTTACATCAGAACTTTATTCTCATAGAAATCAAAAATACAACCCAGATATACACAACTAAATCTTAGTTAATCCATATCTGGGGTAAGACACATCAGAACAAGAAACCCCTTCGACTCAGTTATTTAGTCAAATATAATTTATATTTGTTTCCCTTATTCTGAAAAATAATCTTTTTATTCTTCAATTTTAATCGTTGGGGATTATTTTGTTTTCGGTTTCCAACTTATATTAAAATAAAGCACAACTGTAATCTGATTATTACGATACTCCTAACAATATATTTTTTTCAATGATCCATTTATCATTAATCTTGCGGATACATATAATTGCCTCCTCTCCACAAAGCCGTCCACAAGCATAAGAACAATAAAAAACTCCAACTAGCTTTTCTTTATTAAAGTATATCCTCGACATCCTCAATATTCCTGAAAAAAGAAAATTATAGTTTTCTCTTTCCCATATCTTAAATCCTTCAGGAAACTCAGAAGAGTGTTTTAATATGAACCGTTTTCTATTCTCTATTTCAGACAAATCCAGTGGACGACTTTGTATTGATTGTTTATTCATAGAGTTAAGTGCCTCGGTATAATCCGGCTCTATTAATTGTTTTCCGATATATTCAACATCTAAATTTAGATTATCACAAGTGAATAGAGTATCAAAAACAGCAATAACAAAGGTCGTATCTCTCATTTTTCTATTTTTTCTCTCAATCTCAACAATCTTTTTATCATATCCAACAGTGTCATACGCTATTGGATTGTTGTTATCAAGAAATGGTATTGGAGGAGGAATTTCAAAACTACTTAATGCTCCCATCTCCTCAACCAAGTTATCAAAAATCTCATTAAACACTTTCATTTCATAACTATCAACCCTATTTGTTCTGCATGATAGTACTCCAATCAACAGCACCATTACTATAAAACACTTTTTCATAATCAATTAATTTATAAATCCATACATCGACTTCAAAATAGCACTATTTGATTTTACTATTCCTTGCGAGTTGTAATATTGTTGCGTTATAGGTAATCCAATTCTTTCCATAGCCTTATTCACATATCTTTCTTGCCAATGCTGTTTAAAAGCTCTTTTTTTATCCATTTTTCTTAATACAGGATAAATATTTGAATTGTTCATCACTTTGTCATCACTAAAATCGGAAGAATTCTGATCAGAGTGAATTGCTATTTCATGAATAAAAGTATCCAGTTGAGCAACACTATCAGCTATATTTCGTACTGTTCTTTAAAAAGCTACCTTGAGATATAAATAAGTTTTTATATTACCAAAATAGCAACTATTGAATCCAAATCAGTTTATGAAAGTCATACTTTACCCAAAAACACAATACTACAAATATTACTTTAAATGGAAAAGACCAACATATAGATACCAATTATTCTCTTTGTCTTTTTTAAACCATTGTCCATCTGTTGAAAGCAATATCTTTTTAATGAGGCTATCATAATCATACTTTTCATCATATTTATATAATGGTAGCCTTTGTAAAATATGAACTTCCCGTACTCTGAGCTCATTATCTAACAATATTGAATAGGGGACCCTTACATTTACTTCATTGTAATTTTCCTCGCTAAAGTTAGCATAATAAAGGCTATCACAATATTTATGTAATCGTTCAACACCCCCAATAAAGCCAACATTAATACTTATTGAATTTATAGTATCTAAGGCAGTATAATAGTCTACTTCTATTTTCTCACCCTGCTTAGAAATTCTAAATACAGGTAATTGATTAGTCTTATCATAAAACACTTGACTTTCAACCAACTTCTTTTCCTGACAACATAAAATGTATGGCATTAATACACTTGTCAGTTAATTTATTTCCCATACCCTAATCTTTTCATCATATTATCATTCTTTTTATATACAAATGAATCTACCCCTCGTTGCGAATGTCCAAATGGTAAACCTCTCAAATATAAAAGGACATGCCCAAATTCATGTGCGATTCCAACAGTACGATGATTTAGTGTTCCTTTTTTATTTATTATTATCTGGACATTATTGTTTGTCGACTTTTTGCCAGATGCAGCTTCGTTTCCTGAAACTAAAGTTTGTCCCAAGTTCCCTTCAATGACCTTACCCGTTAATTGTCCACTAGCAACCAACAGACTTTCAAATGCAGCCCCATACTGACTAGTATTATAATCTTCTGGAGCTATAAAACTTTCACTTATAATTTGTCCATTCATAATAAAAGTATTTTTATCGGACACAGATAACTCAACCATCTTTTCATTCGTCGCAATCTCATACAAATCTTGCAAAAAGAAGTCCGATGTAACTTTAGCGTGAGCTTCTATAGAAGTAGGATCAAGCACTCCATTATTAAACTTCATTTTTAGATTCGTACCATCTTCTAATCCATTATAAATCGCCAACATTGCTTCTGCGACACTAGTCTTATTAAGAAGTAAACTATCTCCATTCACATCAATATTATTCACCGGATTATTTGCGCCATATTGATAAGGTGATAAAGAAACATACTTCTCTGAAAATCTATCAGTTTTCATAAATCTCCCTAATGCAGCATCATACATCCTCGCTCCATAATCATACCAGTCCAACCCACCTTTACGATCCAACTCCTTGCCATTATACTTATAAGGCTGGACGCTCTGCCGGGAACTTGTTGACATCAATCCGCCGAAAGCATAATAATCGTTCACTTCCTCAACCGTTCCCTCCTCATCTACAACCACACGATTATTACCCTGATGATCTTTCAAATAATAATGATACTGACCGTCAGTAAGGGACACATAGCCGACTTCCGTCAATAGAATCTGAGGTACTCCATTTTCATAGACCACATTGCCGCAGTAATCCGTTGTAACACTGTCTCCTTCCAGAACGTGCACGGTACGGAGTTTCCTACCCGCAGCATCATAAAGATAAGATATACTGTTACCATTCGCAAACATTACACGACTAGGCAAATTTAAACAATTATACTGAATAGCAGTTATATTTTTGTTTAAATCTTTAGTCAGGTTGCCGTTTTCATCATATTCATACTCTGTTGGCAAATCAATACCGTCCTTGAACTCGAAGCCGTTATTGAAGGCAGAAGTGCCTGAACGGTCTGCCACCTTCTTTAACCGGTTACCGACATAACTCAAAGAAAGATCATCAATCACATCATAACCCGTCGCTGAAGTCTGCCCGTAGCGCTTCAGACCCAAGATATTACCCATTTTATCATAGCCCGTCACCTGCTCATTAAAACGGTTGGTATTTACAGAAAGGCTCGGCCCTTCACCATACTCCGCATCAGTCAGGCGACCCAGACGGTCATAACTGAATTTATAACCGCGGGGAGTGGCCCCGGCTCCACTTTTCCAAGTCATACTGCTGATATTACCATTATAACAAGGAACTCCCAAACCGTCGGTATAATGCAAAGACTGGCTAAACTTACTGCCTTCAATACCAGTCAGCCAGTTACGGATATTGTAGGCATAGTCTGTTGCATAAATACCGTTATCCAGTTTGTCTGTCTGCAATCGGCCCAACTCGTCGTAAGTGTGTTCCAAAAGCAAGACGGAAGGATTGTTATCGTATTGGTGGCTCACTCGTGTCAGGCGTGACGAATGGTCATAAGTATAGGTATAACGTTCCGTCAATGAATACCCGGAACTATCCGTATGGGTGTGAAGGACGGACAGAGGACTTCCTTGAAAGGAGTATTCAGTGGCGTATGTATCCATGCCTCCATTGACACGGCTTGACAGGCTTTTCACTATCCGCTTGTTGCTGTCATAATAGTCCGCAGAATAAATGAATCCCGAAGAGCCATGCGTACAAAGTATGCTACCCGTAAGATTACCGATCGCACTCACAGTTCCTTCCGGAAAATTATATGCAGAAAAGCCGTTTCGTGTTCTAAAATCATACGTATCATAGTAGTTCACCACATATACACAAGGATCAACCAGATCAAAAGAACTCTGATAACCACTGTACGCCAGGCCGGTGTCGTTAAAAACAGTGGAGATAGATACACACACACTACCTTGCTAAGTCTACTATCGGTATTTGTACCGGATTAAAAACGTAAAAATTCCGTTAATCTTTATAGGTAGACTAACGGAATTTAAATCATTACTGGAGTAGCTTTATACAAACTATTCACTGACAATTAACGCACCGGTTTCACAATCAATACTCATTAAGATATTTATAATGAACTTATTGCTTTTTCCGGAGAAAAGAGTAAAAGAACAGAACGATTCCCACTAGTGCTATTTGATTAATACAAACATAAAATATATGGTATTAATATGCCTGTCAGCAATAAAATTAACTTACTTCCCATATCCTAATCTTTTCATCATATTATCATTCTTTTTATATATAGATGAAGTTTCTAATTAATTGTTATCCATTCCCCACCATATTATATTCCAGTAGGATATCATTAAAATAAAAGATACCTTGACACAAGTATTTTTAGTCTCATATCAAGGTATCAATAAAATAGTATAGTAACAATCCGATTATATAAGAATAAGATACAGATCTGCTGAGCAACACGCTATTTTAATCATCTCTCATTTCTATACAATAGAACCATTCCAGTTTATGTTCACTTCTTCTAGGTATGTCCCAACGATATTTTTTAGGATTTACACAAGTTAGAGAAATGGATTTATCTGCTTTTTTAAAAAAAGAATCTAGAAAAGTTCTCCCGCAATAGAATTTATATTCCTTATAATAAAATACAGCATCAGCCCATAGTGCATGATTAAAAGAATCAAGTGAATCCTCAACACTGATTACAAGATCTACAGAATTCATAGAACCATTAAAATCAATTTCGAAAGAGAATGTTATTTCATTTTCAAATTTCTGACAAGCTAGAACCTCCTCAGTTTTCATTATAACAGAATCAAGTATAGGATATAGCCATTCTTTTACTTCATATACCTTTATTTCCTTATTAATATAATCCTCAAAATCATATAATTTAAGATTGTTCACTTCTTCATAAGATTTACATCCCACAAAGAAGATAGCAAATAATAAAGTAAGCAAAAGCTTAAATTCCATTTTCATAACATTTTAAACTTATTTTCTATATATTTCATTTGTATAATTATAATAAATTCCTTTATTCAGGATTCTAAAAATTGCCTTAGGAGAATGTTGCAAAATGTTTTTAGCATTCCCTATATCACCTGTATCACCCGATGCTACTCGTCCCTCTCCCGGATGAATATGATCGGACCTAAGTACCTGATAACCAGAACGAATGTATTTGTTAATCTGATAACTTCCAAAGGATATTCTCTTAGCTTCATGGCTTGTACTTATTAAATTCACATTACCACCTTGCTTATTTTCCATCAAAGTATTACTCCATTCCACATCGGTGTTTTTATCTAAAAAGTTCATAATACTCACTGACTCTTGATCATTTTTTACCTCATATGCATGATTAAGCACCGTTTTTCCTGTCAACTGTCCGTCTTGGGTATATAAAACACCTTTAGTTATCTTTGAGCTCATGCTTCTCGCATCTGTCCCTGATAATATCCCTTTACTTATCTGTATCCCTGTTTTGTTACCGGTTTTATCATAATCTCCTTTAGTTTCAGAGGAATACTTCTCTTTATTATACAATACATCGTAATTATCACCTCCTTCATTATTTATTTTTAAAATATATCCGTTCCGATCAACTGTATAACCTGTATATAACATACCTGTTGGGTCGATATATATTATAGGACTATTATTACAATATTCATACGGACTAATCGAATAATATTCCTCCGCCATCGGATCCACCACATGCCACCTGCCTAAAGCTGCATCATAGTATCTCGCTCCATAATCATACCAGTCCAACCCACCTTTACGATCCAACTCCTTGCCATTATACTTATAAGGCTGGACGCTCTGCCGGGAACTTGTTGACATCAATCCGCCGAAAGCATAATAATCGTTCACTTCCTCAACCGTTCCCTCCTCATCTACAACCACACGATTATTACCCTGATGATCTTTCAAATAATAATGATACTGACCGTCAGTAAGGGACACATAGCCGACTTCCGTCAATAGAATCTGAGGTACTCCATTTTCATAGACCACATTGCCGCAGTAATCCGTTGTAACACTGTCTCCTTCCAGAACGTGCACGGTACGGAGTTTCCTACCCGCAGCATCATAAAGATAAGATATACTGTTACCATTCGCAAACATTACACGACTAGGCAAATTTAAACAATTATACTGAATAGCAGTTATATTTTTGTTTAAATCTTTAGTCAGGTTGCCGTTTTCATCATATTCATACTCTGTTGGCAAATCAATACCGTCCTTGAACTCGAAGCCGTTATTGAAGGCAGAAGTGCCTGAACGGTCTGCCACCTTCTTTAACCGGTTACCGACATAACTCAAAGAAAGATCATCAATCACATCATAACCCGTCGCTGAAGTCTGCCCGTAGCGCTTCAGACCCAAGATATTACCCATTTTATCATAGCCCGTCACCTGCTCATTAAAACGGTTGGTATTTACAGAAAGGCTCGGCCCTTCACCATACTCCGCATCAGTCAGGCGACCCAGACGGTCATAACTGAATTTATAACCGCGGGGAGTGGCCCCGGCTCCACTTTTCCAAGTCATACTGCTGATATTACCATTATAACAAGGAACTCCCAAACCGTCGGTATAATGCAAAGACTGGCTAAACTTACTGCCTTCAATACCAGTCAGCCAGTTACGGATATTGTAGGCATAGTCTGTTGCATAAATACCGTTATCCAGTTTGTCTGTCTGCAATCGGCCCAACTCGTCGTAAGTGTGTTCCAAAAGCAAGACGGAAGGATTGTTATCGTATTGGTGGCTCACTCGTGTCAGGCGTGACGAATGGTCATAAGTATAGGTATAACGTTCCGTCAATGAATACCCGGAACTATCCGTATGGGTGTGAAGGACGGACAGAGGACTTCCTTGAAAGGAGTATTCAGTGGCGTATGTATCCATGCCTCCATTGACACGGCTTGACAGGCTTTTCACTATCCGCTTGTTGCTGTCATAATAGTCCGCAGAATAAATGAATCCCGAAGAGCCATGCGTACAAAGTATGCTACCCGTAAGATTACCGATCGCACTCACAGTTCCTTCCGGAAAATTATATGCAGAAAAGCCGTTTCGTGTTCTAAAATCATACGTATCATAGTAGTTCACCACATATACACAAGGATCAACCAGATCAAAAGAGCTCTGATAACCACTGTACGCCAGGCCGGTGTCGCCTTCCATAAGAGTACCTAAAACAACTGTCTCACCGGCAGTCCGAACATGTTTATCGCTGTTGCTACATTCGCCCTCCACAACGACACGCCCATAGATATCATAAACAAAGAATGACCAAAGAGAATCATTACGCTGACAGCCATCCTGAGAGAAAACCAAACGGTGTGCCGCGTCATAAACCAGGTAAGAAGGGGCGCAACCGGGAAGCTTCTTATAAACAAGACGATCCAGATAGTCATAACGATATATGTAAGCATAAAGATCCAAATCCGGATAATCCTGGTAACCCGGAGGAAGCACAAACACCAGATTGCCATACTCATCGTAGACAAAATAAGTATCAAAAAATGTATCACCATCCAGAATGCGTGAAAGGACCAACTGATTTTCACTATTATAAAATTCCCAATGCATGTTGCCATCTTCGTCCTCGCTGCGTATGCCGCGAAGGCTACCGTCTGCATAGGGACTATCGCTCTCTACCAGCTCGCCGCCGGCGGATACCAGATAACGCTTGCAACGTTGGACGGGTATACTCTCAAGATTACAGCTATATTTTTTGGATACGGCTTTACCGGTCCATTCATCACCAACACCAAACTCTTTTAACAGTAAACTACGGTGGGAAGCCTCATACGCGAAACGTGAACAGACGTTGCTGTGCCCGTAATACTCCTGTGCCGACTTTAATATTTGCTTATAGTTCCCGGAAGCCCCTTCCGACAACACAGGAACCGGAAGAGTACGGGACTGTAAATTTCCCAATGAGTTATATTCATAACTTTCAGTCAGGTCTTTGCCCTGCGGGGTTATTCCGACGTGTATCTTCTGAGAAACACCGCCAAAACCATCCCCATAGGACACATCAGTCAGGGAGCGCACACCGTTCGTTTTCAACAGCGAGGCTGCTCCCGTATATTTGTCAAGCGGAGTTACCGTAAGTATGCCATAACGGTCACTCATGTTCACAGTCTTCCTCTGAGCGCAAAGAAGACCGGAGCTTGCACTTATCAATACAAGAACAATGATTCTTTTTATATTCATAATTTTTCCTTTTAACAGTTTCTTATTCATTTCTTATACTCATTATACTCCAGCACAGCGCCGTCCTTATCACGGATTTCCGTCAGTCTCCCGAAGCCGTCATAGCTGTATGTAGTTACATTCCCGTTAGGTTCATTCATATAGACAACTCCCCGTTGCGGAGCATATCTATAAACGGTCACCCGGCAAGGGGCGGGGAAAGCATTACGCAACGGAAGCAATACATTTTCAAGGGCACTGCCGTCAAGGTTTTGAAGAGACTCCACACTCACGCGCAGCCCGGAAACGACTTCCTGATATGACGCCCCTTCCACAATAGCCACCGGACGACTGTAGTTGTATCCCCAGAGCAATGCGACCACAGGAGCATCCGCACGGCGGATCTCACAAACATTGCCATAAGCATCGTGTACAGGATAAGATTCACTCATTGAAAAGAGCCCCTCATGCTTCCAGACGCTCACCTCGTCCAGCAAGGCCGAACCGGAGCCGGGATCCAGAGTATAGTCGAAACTGGTAAAGGAATCATCCATATAGCCTTCAGGACCTTCCACAGATTCTCCTATATGGGCAGGTCTCAATATATCATTGGCAGCCGTCATCGCCCTTCCAACGGCATCATTAACATGATATGGATAAGTATAATCACATTTCTTTTTCTTTCCATCGCTATACTTATAAATCTCCCTCACCGGAAGCCCGGATCGTATATCCCAGTCCGTAGAGCCATAAGTCCGGACAACCGTATCACTGACCAACTTACCAGCATAATAATCCGTATTCACAGTGAGCTGGTTTTCCACACGCGTATTCCCCCTGCCAATGCTATACCTGTACTCACGATAATAAAGGTCATCGTCCGTTTCCACACCGGACTGTTCTGCAACAACCAGATTGGCACGCCGCACTTCACGTCCCGCCACCACAGGAGTATTATTGTTCAAAGATATTTCAGTATATGTATGCTCCTCATCATGCACAGGCTGCTCCGTATCTACATCATAATCCGTTCTCCTGACCAGTTTGCCCTTCTTATAATGGGACACCTCATCATGCACCATACCATTTATTATACTTGGAAAATAGAAATTCGTATTGTATTCATAGTCTTCACGAGATACCGTTTTTCCATAATCATCTTTCTCCACAACACTCACATTAGGATATAGGACAGAGACTCCCGCTGCAGCACCGGCATCGGCCACCGGCAGGGATGAATACAAACGATAACGCATGCTGGTACGAGAGTAGGTACGCAAATAAAGTTTCTCCATCTCATCGACAAAAGTCACTTGAGGAGCATAACCTGTCGGAATACCGTCTTTCTCATACAAGAAACGACGTTCATTCTTCAGCGTACCTTCCACATCACGGCATTGGATAGAATAAATTCGCAAACCACCGGCATAAGATGAAATTGCATTCCCATATTCATCTGTATCGGGATATGTATTGAGCTCATACACTAATTCCTCTCTTGCACCTGTCGGATATTTAATAGACTGCAACGAATAAACCTGGGCGAATAAAATGTCCGGTGTACGATCGCGGAAGATATTCTTAAGAATTGCCGTCCGCAACATACACCCCGGTCGCCATCGTAAGGCGTTCCAAACTCCACCAATTGTCTTTCTACAAGATCGGTATTACCGGTCCGTCCGTTATAATATCCGAATTTATCCACTGCTTTGGTCTGCGTCGGCGAATAGTCATCCACGTAGTCATTATATGACATTGTATAACTACGGCTTTGATTATTGACCAGTTCTGTAAAATTGACCTCAGCAAGCAGGCTGCGTCCCATGAACCGCAGTTGCTTATAATTCAATGTGACACGTTGGATTTCCGCCCCATTTTCATAAATATGCACGGTTTTCAGAAGAGAAGAGGAATAATCAAAAACGACTTTTCCATTAGCGTACGTGATTTCTTTGGGATATTTTGCATCAACCGAATTGTAAGGCCGGTTATCATACTGGCCAACGTTTTCGACCGTAAAATCGGCCCAAAGAGAATCATTATGCAAAGCATACCCATTCATCCGGAAAAACTTCAGCGTCATTCTTGAGCGTACGGTACGCGAACTCAACGGCGAGTCCTGCATATC
>OGDJ01001066.1_pt1 | contig 11484 bp, 9 predicted proteins | sample 1570401 | NCBI WGS metagenome assembly OGDJ01 (sample SAMEA2582185, study PRJEB24529) | metagenome | biome: Human gut stool | place: China | collected 2011
GGGGTATGAAAAGACAAAACGATATTTCATACGCACCAAACTCTATAAATACCTGACAGAGAATGGTGATTTGGAACGAGCTATATCAAACTCAGAAAAATTGTGTCAACTCTGCAAGAAATCGCCAGAGGATTTGAAAGCATACTCAGAGATTCACCAGGTTATCAAATTATTAAATAATAATTCTATATGATAAAAAGACAAGTATTTTATAGTTTTCATTTTAAGAATGACTCATGGAGAGCCGGACAGGTTCGGAATATTGGAGTAGTAGAAGGAAATATGCCAGTTTCTTCCAATGATTGGGAAGAGGTTAAGCGCAAAGGTGATGATTCTATTAAAAGGTGGATTGATACTCATATGGATTATCGCTCTTGTGTTATTGTATTAATCGGTTCTGATACTGCATCAAGAGAGTGGTGTAGGTATGAAATTAAACATGCATGGAAAGAGGGCAAAGGAGTTGTTGGTATTTATGTGCATAATCTAAAGAACATTGAAGGAGAGCAGGATATAAAAGGAGATAATCCATTCAATTTATTCTGTATTGATAAGACATTTAACTATATAATCGAACATAAACATCCAGCTGATAGTAACGAAATTAATTTGTCCGAAATATGTAAGACTTATGATCCTCCATATAAAATCAGTACCAATGTGTATGATTATATCAAAGAGCATATAAATGAGTGGGTAGAAGAGGCTATTAGAATTCGTAATCAGTATCCTAAATAAATTTTTGTTATGCCAATAAATAAAAATGTTTTCATAAAGAATTATCTTAGTGCTCTTAATAATGGTGATGCTGCTATATTTGCAGGTGCTGGATTGTCTGCTCCAAGTGGATGCGTTAATTGGAAGCAATTGCTAAGAGAGATTGCCGAGGAATTGGAGCTTGATATTGAAAAGGAGTCAGATTTGGTAGCGATAGCACAATACTATTACAATAAAAATGGATGTAATCGAACAAAATTAAATGATATAATTAAAGATGCTTTCCAGACAGGAAAACAACCAAATGTTAATCATAATATACTCGCTAAATTGCCTATTTTTACATATTGGACTACAAACTATGATAAACTAATAGAAAAGGCATTGGAGAATAATGGTAAGATCTGTGATATAAAAACTTGTTGTGCGAACCTCACGACTACTTTAAAAGGACGCAATGTTGTAGTTTATAAAATGCATGGAGATGTTGATCATCCAGAAGATGCTGTATTGATTCGCGATGACTATGAGTCATATAATCAAGAAAAGGCGCCTTTTATAAATACATTATCCGGAGACTTAATGACAAAAACATTTTTGTTTATAGGCTTTAGTTTTACGGATCCTAATTTTTATTATATATGTGCACATTTAAGGGCACGTCTAAAAGGAAATATGAGGGAACATTATTGTTTCCTGAAAGATGTTTCTAAAACAGATTATAAAGATGAGGACGAATTTAAATATGAGAAGAGAAAACTATCATATTTTATTGATGACTTAAAACGATTCAATATAAAAACCGTGCTTATTCAAGAATACTCAGAGATAACAGAAATATTACAAAGTATAAAGAGGGTTTATAATGGTCGTACAGTATATCTATCTGGTGCGGCAGCTGAATACAACCCAGATGGTAAAGACGCATATGAAAAATTTATAAGTAAATTAAGCGGTCGCTTAATTTACGAAGGATATAAAATAGTTTCAGGATATGGTTTAGGTGTGGGTAGTGCGGTAATAAGTGGTGCTCTTTCTGAAATATATTATAATCAGAAAAAATCGCTTACAGACCAATTAATTCTGAGACCTTTTCCACAAGGTGACGATGCAAAAGAAATGTGGGAAACTTATAGACAAGACATGATATCTTATAGTGGTATATCAATCTTCTTGTTGGGTAATAAGAAAGAAAGTGGAACTATTGTTCCATCTAATGGAATGCGGTCAGAATATGAAATTTCAAAAGAACAGGGTAACTTCCTAATCCCTATTGGTAGAACAGGATATATATCTAAAGAATTATGGAATGAGTTATTGGAAGAAAGACAAGACGACCATACTTTTGATATTTATCGACATGATATTGAGTCTTTGGGCGATGATACAAAAACATTAGACGAAGTAGTAGAAATAGTAATAGAGTTAATTAAAAAAGTAAAATAACTATGGCACATAAAACATTTATTTCTTATAAATATAGCGAAGCGCAGGATCTTCGCGATAGGATAATAAAGGCATTGGGGGATGATGCGAGTTACTATCAAGGAGAAACAAGTGATTCTCCTGATTTAACAGATACGTCTACTGAGAATATAAAGAAGAACCTAAAAAATATGATGTATGACACATCTGTAACGATTGTAATTATTTCTCCGCATATAAAAGAAAGTAAGTGGATTGATTGGGAAATTGAGTATTGTCTTAAGAATATAACAAGAAAAAATAGAACATCGCATACTAATGGGGTCGTTGGTGTTATAATGAAAGTAAATGGGGGCTATGACTGGTTTAAATACACCTCAACTAAACCAGATGGATGTTCTGTTACTAATTATTATGATTCAAAGGTTTATGATATCATAAACAATAATAGATATAACCAACATCCTAAAGTGTATTCTTGTAATCAATGTAAATGTGTAAACGCATTGACTGGTTCTTATATTGCTTTTGTTGAAGAAGATGAGTTTTTGTCAAATCCTCAAAAGTATATTAACAATGCCTATGATAAAAGTGAAAAGGATGCAGAAGGATATAACTTAACAAAACAACGATAGATTAGATATGTTTGACAAATAATCCGATATTTAAATCAAGCATTCTTCTGTAAATAATAATAGCGTGTCCTTGGCTATATAATTCAAGGATAAAATGGAAGGTAAGATATGGCAACAAATCCACCGTCAGGAGACGGACATCGCAATGGTGCAGTGAGAAAACGTTCTCAGGTTTTTAATCCCAAAACAGAACAATGGGTAAAACGGGATAAAGATACAGGACGCTTTATTGATGTAAAACAGGATGGCACACCATTTAAGGGTGTAACTAAAGAAAAGTAATTTTTTACGAGGGCAAGAGACGATGATACTTGCCCTCTTTTATTTACATTGGCTTTATCATTGATTCTATAAAGGATATTTCATCTTCTGATAGACCGTATTTTGCATAGAGTTGAGTATCTATTTCAGATATGCTCCTACTCCAATTTATATCGCTGTTGGAAGTGAAATCTTGTAATGGAATAAATTGAAATTTTTCTGAGGATAAGTTTATAGATGATACAGAGAGCATTAGTAAGAAACGTAAAAAGCGTGTTTGGATATATTTATATTCGTTTTCAACAACTAACTTACTCTCGGAAGCCCCAACAATAAGGTAGGAATCTGTACACACATCATTAGGTCCAATAATCTCTGTTCTGGAGATTATCTTAAATTGTCCTTTTTTATCTGGTTCTCCTGCATGTTCAGCAGTAACCTTACTCATCAAAATTTTATATTTTGAAAGAAGATGATTAGTAGAATCAATTGCAGATTTTGGAAGCCATGATATTCCTGCACTTGTTATTAAACGAATTTCCCCCGTTTTTTCACCACGAATATTAGATGATAGTCCGAAGGGATTACGAGAGTTGACTATTGATGCAAAAGAATTATCAGATTGACATTTATGTACTATGTGAATAGCCGAATTGTAGCGAATAAATACTGAAAATTGGTCTAATGGACGCTGTTCCATGTCTCGTTGTGTTCCTTGAATAGTCGTAATACTACAATTGCCTTTGTAGTTTACATCCCATAAAATATAGTTGACACCACCGCCAATGCTTGCTGTAGGAAAACAATCTTTGGCATTTACATAGTCAAAAATATGGCTAATTCTTTTATCAGATAACATGCTTTCTCTAAAAGAGTCCAGTCCTTTCCCTCCTGCAAACCAACGAGAAGGCATAATCATAGAGATATAGTTAGGAGCTATTTGTTTTGCTATTTCAATAAATAGGTTATATACAGGTTTTGCACTAACTCCAGCACCGCCATCCATAATCTGATACGGAGGATTCCCCACTATCGCATTGATTTTCATGTTCTTTATTCCTGTTCTGTCCGTAATAAATTTATCTACCTGCTTGATAAAATGTTCCGGTTTGTTTTTGATTTGATTGATTAAGTCCTCGAAGTATCGGGTGTTTATCTTGGCTTTGCGAAAACCGATAAGGGTGCGTTTGGTGATGCTTTTTGCCATCGGAGTTTTGCAGATGTTTTCAGCCACTACCTTGTCCCATATACGCTGTTCATCCTCAATGCTTGACACCGAAAACAAAGAGTTCTTGACCCTTGCGCGGTAAATGCTGTATGCCATGTATAAAGGGTATAATCCGGACTTAGAATTGATTTCAAGGATTCGGGAATCCGGGGCAAACACATTGGCAGTCACTTCGCCATGGTCAATGAAACGAGGTTCTGACAAAGTGGTTTCATACCCCTTTTCAAAAAAGTTATAACCGCCTAAACAATCGCCAAGGTGCATATTCACTACACGCCAAGGCGTGAGTACCGTTTCTTTGTCGGGATTGCGGAACGTGCTGAATATATCCGTGATACGCTCGATGCGTTCCTCCACGCTCAGTTTGTCCGCAGCACGAGCCATGGCACGAATGCGCTTGCCTGCCGCACAGAATATTTCCGGGTCATAGTATTTCTTGATGCTGTTGAACTTCTGTTTGGTAACACCCTTGGGCATGAATTCCTCCCATGATTGCGGGTCGATGAGCGAAGCGAAGTTATCAATCGTTATTTCCTGTGATTCGTCCTGTAGTTCCGCGCCATAAATCAACAATGGCATACGAATGGAGATACCCCGAAGAATGGAAATGGCGGCTTCGCGGTTGTTCTTTTTCTTTTTCAACTCTTCAAGTCGTTTCTTCTCCTCTTCCGTCAAAGGTTGCTTATCCTTGCCCCTCTTCTTGGATTTCTTTTCAAGGTATTCAAGTTCCTCGTATTGTTCATCGGTCAGTCCTTGGTTGTTGATGTCCACCTGATTGGTCTTTGGCATTGCCTTGGTCTGGCCGATAATCTTTTTCAAGTCGTCAAACTCCTGCAATTCCAAGTCGTTGAGCTTCATCAACTCGTCATTATACAGGCTCTTGTCCTCGAAACCGTTGCGGACAACCCTTTCCACATAAACACGTTTGAGTTGCTCCAACATCTTGGGTACATCGAACTGGCTCATCTTGGAGCCTTCGATGGAGATAATCGGACAGAAGTTCAGGAACTCGCCCATAATCTTACGGTCATTGCCGCTGATTTTTCCTGCTTTGGAAGAAATCTTCGCTGTCTCGGCAATGACTTTCAGTGTTCTGTCCGGCGCAAAATCAAACACATAACACTGTTCCTTGACGCGTCCGTTGATGGTGGCAGGCGTCTGCACACGGAAGATGGTCTGCATATAACTTGATGCAGCGGTATTATAAGAACCGGACAACATGAATACGCCCGTCCACGCCTTGACACTGACACCCGTGGTCAATCGTCCGCAAGACAAGGTAATGGTACGGGTGGCATCAGGGTCTTTGCCGATGGCTTCTTCCACCGCAGCAAGCGCATCCTTGCTCTCTTCGTCTTCATCACCGTTTCCTGCCACATTCACCACCTTGAAATGTTGGAATACGGGATGCGATTGCAACATGGCACTCAGGGCACGAGCCTCCTTCACACCCGGCAACATCCATAGCGTATGACGGAAGATGTTGCGATATTCCTCGTTGGCAAACGGATAGCAACTGTCCTTGTCCTCCTTGGAGATAAGATTCAAAAATGCCTTCACATCTTTTTCATGGATGAAAGTTCCGTTATCATTTACCCGGAAAAACTCGCGGAAGTTGAAAGCCACGTCTTCATCTACAAATTCATGGAGCAACCGTCCGAGGTCGTATGTATAGATGTTCATCGTAGGTAGAGAGGCGTATGGATTCGGATCACCGAAATGGGTCAAATCCCATGAAGCCTTTGCCCGTTGCTCCATCACATAATCCCAGGTGTAAATTTCATCTTCTTTGAAGTCATCCAACAGATTGAACGGTGTGCCGGAAAGTCGCAGTATCTTGGTATTTGCTTTTGTCAGTTCCTGCATGACAGCCTTGCCGAGTTCCGTCTGTGTCCCTTCGTGTGCTTCGTCCACGATGATGCAATCCCAAGCGGTGGCAAACACTTCATTGTTCTTGTCAAAATTGCCGCCCACAAGTTCAGAACCGCGCAAATCCTGCATGGAAGCGAAATACACATATTGGCATTTGCCTTGCTTTGCTCTCGCTTCAAGCGATATATGACTGTCACCGTTGTTCTTTGAGCCGTATGCAAAACCGGGACTGTCATAGAATATTTTGCCGAAATCCTCGAACCAGCCGCTATTCACTACAGGGCGATGAGTAAGAATCAGAGTACGGCTGGAATCCATGTCTTTCACCACCTGCAAGGCCGACAATGTCTTACCGAAACGCATTTTGGCGTTCCAAAGCATCTGGTTACTTTTCTTGAATTGCTTCTTGGTTTTTTCAATTGCCTCCCGTTGTTCGGGACGGAATACAATAGGAGTTTGGTCGTGTGAGACCTCGGCCGAAGACAGCGATTCCCGTCCTTCCTTTACGGCCGTTATTGCCCGCTTGACGGTTTCAAGGTCGGTGATGAACCACTCGTTGGCTTTGTTTTCGGTATCGAATAGCTTTTTCCTGATGCCGGAACGTTCCAAAACACAATGCACTTCCTTGTCGTTGAAAGAACACAAGCCCTTTCTGCTGTTGTATATCGTAAGTTCCGTATATAAGAGGTCGTATGCGATACCTGCCGTTTGTGTATATTGGTTGATGCGTTTCTTCGCGGACTCGTTGAGAGCCTTGTTGTTCGGAGCAAGACCGAAGACATTGTCATTGTCACAAGTGGCCTCGCCCACTTTCAGACATCCCCTATGTGCGGCATCATTGATGCGGAACACATATATCAGTTTTAATTTTAGTGAAGATGTGAATTTCATGCTGCACTATTTTATGAGGTCGATAAATCGGATTCGTTTTCCCATTTTTCCCGTTTTAGGGTCTTTGACCCGCCAGGCCTTGATTTGGCAATAGATGCCGTTGTGCCTGCGGATGTCATCTTTCTGACAGCCTTCGCATTGACTGACTTCTTCCCTTGTCCCGAACAAGTCGGCTACAACTGTACGGCGTTCACCGCAACTATTCGGAATGACACCTTTAAGCCCGTCCATCTGCCAGACATTCCATGAAATGATGTAGGCGATATAATTGATAGATTTCAGCAAGGGTCGCTTGCCGAATTTTTGTTGATAATATTCAATAAAGGAGATGAGCATTGATTCACGGGCAATCAGCAGGTTGTCGCCTTGCCATTCGTAAGCGTAAATGCTCTTATACGCTGCCTGCACCCATTCCAGCCATTCGCCGGAAGTTTTTGTGTTTTCACCAACTACACGCAACTTGCGGTCAAGCAGTCCGATACGTTCCCCTATTGGAATAGCCTCTCCCGTAGTGGTATCATAGCGACTGACTATATACGGGGCTTCCCCACAGGTTATCTCCAGCCGGGTGTCACGGACATAATCTTTCCAAGTCTTACCTTCCGGAAATTGAATTTTCCCTGTTTTGGGGTTCCACCGATGACAGCCCTGTCCGTCGGTGTATTCCATATTAAATACATCCTTTCTTCCAAACCATGCTTCGTCAATCAAGTTGTTCTGCGCATTGCATATCCATGACGGAGTAAACACCTCAGCCATTTCTCGCGAACGCATGGTTTGGGTGTCACGACTTTTAAGGATACGCGGCATGATGACATGCCCGTTATCTCCGGTAACAAGACAGGGAAGAATTGGCGAATCATATTGATACCCCTCGCCCAGATATTCATAATCGGAAGTAGCCCAAAAGATATTGCGCTGAATATCCTCCTTGCTCGTTGTATGGTCTTTGAGCAGGATATTCAACAGTTCGGGCGAAAGCCGAAAGATACTATCTTCCAATATATCAACTTCAACAGGCATTTTATATAGGGTTTATGAGTATCTCTCCGTAAGAGACACGTTGAAGCTGATAGTCAATAGTTTGGAAAGCAGTTTATAAAACAAAAAGGCTGTTTATCGATGATATAGAGTATTTTATCATCTGATAAACAGCCTAAATCTCATAAAAATGTGTACCTTTGCGTTATAGATAGTGTCTCTTACGGAGAGAGGATTGGTTTTGCCAAACAATCTCCTGCTTTATAACAAGTCCCTTAATATTTGCGTGTTCGCCCTATCCACGACAGAATTATCCAACGATGCTAAATATATTTGTGTTGTCATTTCCGAATCATGCCCCATCCCTTCACTGATAACCGAAATGGGGATATTCTTACTCTTGGCTATGCTTGCCCATGAATGGCGCGCAACATATAGTGTTAAAGGGATGGAGATATCCGCTAACTTTGCGACCTCTTTCAGATTCTTATTCGTGCGATAAAGTGCGTTTTTGTATTGGCTACGATTGTCGTATGGATGCTTTAGTATCTGGAGCAAATAAGGACTACCATAATCGGTTTTGTGTTTGTCTGCAATCTCCTGCATACACTTTTCCCATTTTACGAGCAACTGTTGCCCGGTCTTGCGTCTGCGATAGGATAAGATGCCGTTCTGCTGGTCTTTCTTCTTCAAGTGTGCCATATCTATGAACGACATTCCACGGGTATAGAAAGAGAAAAGAAACATATCCCTTGCAAAGTCCAAAGCGGGCTGTAATGACAAATCAAGATTCTTAATCTTCTTGATTGCCTTTAACGAGATTGCCCGTTTAACCGTCTTATCAATACCTGTATAGACGTGCTTGAACGGGTTGCGATTGCTTGTCAATTCCTTTTCCACGGCACGGTTATATACAGCCCGCAATATCCGCATATAGAAGGAGCTGCTGTTCTTGCTTAAACCTCTATTGCGTAACCATGCCTCGTACATCAGCATCAAATCTGAATCAATCTCATCCAATAATATATCCTTATTTTCACGGAATTGCATGAAACTTCTGAGCGTAGCATGATATGTTTCGGACGTGCGATGCTTACCCATCTGCCTGAGTTGTGCGGTGATGCCATTCATGAAATTGAACAGTGTTTGCTCGTTGGCAGCCTTTTGAAAGACTGAGATAATCTCATCGGCGGTATAGCTTATCTGTTTATTTTCCCAATGGCTGATAATATTTCCCAATCGTTTTATATCCCAATTTATACGTTCCTTGATAGATTGAAGGTGCCCGTTTCGCCCATTATTGGCGAGAATTAAGGTTGCCCGTCCTTCATCCCACTCATCCGCATAAATGCGGTAATCCGTCTTTAGCTGACGGATTACACGCTTATGGATGATTTGATAATAGATTGTACCTTCCTTGCCTATGGTCGAAGAAGGTCTGAACTTCACTTTTATCGAAACCATATAATCAACCTTGTTTTGATTGTTCCCACTTGGCATACATCTCCCTCGAAAGTGCCACTATCTCCCGGCTCAGCTTCACAAGGTCGATGGTATGCTTCTCCAGTTTGTAGAGCAATGCCATCGCCTTCTTCTCCGAAAAATGGCAGCGTAATTCCTTTACTACTTGGTTGTAGTTCGTGCCGATGGAACGGAACTGAGCATGGTAGTCGGACAGCTTGGTGCAATATTCCAGCATCGCCTTATCTATTTTCAGCACCTTGAACTTCTGCCCGAAAAAATGCGCCTTGAGGAAGACGGCTTTCGCGTACAACTGCGATTCCTCGTACATCGTGAGAAACTTGTCCCATTCCATATCGTCAAAACGCACCATCACGCAGTGCGTCTTCGGATTCAATTTGGGATTTCTCCCGTACTTACTGGTCTTTTTCATTGTCTTGTCCTTTCTATTTAATGGTTCATACATGGTCTAATCTCTGATTAAAAAACTTGGGAATTATCCGACTGCGGAGGATAATTCTGCCCACGGCAGTGCAAGGATTTTCAGTTACCGGAATCAACCGGAGTAACTGAAAATATATCTTGCTGTGTCTTTGAGGACACAAGAATCCTCCGTTTGTCGGATTAGTTTGTCAGTTCAATAACTCTTCCGGTGTATCGGTCAAACCGATGGAGTGTATCCCACTGGCTTGACCGGTTCCACTACAATCCGCTCAGAGCTTACGCCACTGCTCGATGTCATCCCGGTAGGTTTCAAGGTGCAGGCGGACAAGGTTCTCGACCATTCCCGATGCGCTCATACCCCTGCCGCCGAAGTAACGGACTATCCTGTCCAAGCTGTCGCGCACCTCGCCGCTGACAAACACGGGCTTGCGGTCTGCAATCTTGGGGACTTGCAGGTAAGTGGTACGATACTCGTCCAACGAAAGCCTGCGCTGCTTGCTGCTGATACGTTTCTGCGGCACTGCCGCTTCCTCTGTTGCCTCATTTGACGGTTCATCCGCCATAGCGGTTTCCGTCTTTTCTGTAACGCACTTGCCGGGTTGCTCCAGCTCCGTCGGATTCAGACCGGTGTTCTTGTAGAAGTTGTTCAGCGACTTCTCACTGCGGTACTCCCTGCGGCTCATTCTTTCCACGATTTCCTGAGCTTGCTGCTCACTGATGGTTGGCTCTTTTCTTGTTGCCATAAAAACAAATTGGTTAAGTTATTACTGTGGTCTTGGTCAGTACCTCGACCGATTATCGCCAGCGAAATAAGGCATTTTAATACCGTCAGTCAAGCGTTTGGATTCTGTCTGGCAATTTTGTGAGGTTTTGCTTTATGGTGATGGAAACGGTGGCGCAGACTTCACCGATTTGCCGGATTGTTTGGAGCAGACGGAATATATGATGCGAAATAGAAATAAGGGCTTATTTCCGACCCTGCGGACGGTTTGTTTCACCTGGCAAAGAATACGGCAGTAGAAGCCTTTCTCTATACCTATTATAATATGGACACGACAATCAGTAGGGTAAGTGTATTTTATGGCTATACAACCATTATTACCGGAGACAACCGCTACATTGTTGTGCCACAAGCTGCCAGTTCTGGAAAATCCATTGTTTCGTAAAGATTTACCCTTTTCTTTGCAGTGAGAAGAAGCAATAATAACAAAAATGAAGTATATGGAAATAGTATCAATCGAAAGGAAGACCTTTGAGGCGATGGTCACCAAGTTCGACCATTTCGTCCGCCACATGGAAGCTATCTGCCAGCGGCACGGAGAGAAGAAAATGACAGAGTGGATGGACAATCAGGACGTGTGCCGGATGCTGAACATCAGTCCGCGCACGTTGCAGACCCTGCGGGACAACGGCACGCTGGCTTACTCGCATATGAACCACAAGACGTACTACCGTCCCGAAGACGTGCAGCGTATTGTGTCAGTCGTGGAGGACAGGCGTAAGGATGCTAAGTTCAAAGGAAGGACAATCTAATCATTGAATACAATAAACCCACTAAATCCAAAATGT
>OGDJ01001068.1_pt1 | contig 11459 bp, 9 predicted proteins | sample 1570401 | NCBI WGS metagenome assembly OGDJ01 (sample SAMEA2582185, study PRJEB24529) | metagenome | biome: Human gut stool | place: China | collected 2011
GGACATCCAGGTTCATATCGTTGCACTCCAGCCTGAGCTGATAAATGGTTTCTTTTGTATATTTATTCACTGTTTTTTCAACATCCTTAATGTTTCCCATGACCTGATAATGATCACATTCCAGGCCATACGGCATAAAGAGTGTGTCTACAATGCTGAAAAGATCTTCTTTTAAAATCCTCTGATTGACTGCCGCATAAGTATCAATATCTTCCAATGTCAGGCTTTCGATTGCCTCTGCATCACCCTGTCTTGCGGCTGCGATCATTTTATGCCTCTGATTTGCCGAATCACTTCCTGTCGCAGTGACACGCGGCTCCGCCTTCTGTACTGGAAATAAAATTTTGCCTTTCAGGGAAAGTCCGGAAAAGCTCGTGCTGATCTTATCACTCAACAGATGTCCGAGCAGCATTTCCTTTTTATATTTTGCGGCATTCTGTAAATAGAAAATAACCGAAACACCGATCCTTACATCTTCGCAGACACCGGCAAAGGATTCTCTTGCCGCATGGCGTTCAATGATCAGATCTTCTTTGCTGCTGATATCTTTTCCCTGAAAATATGGGAAATAATACTCCTGATGGAAACCATCCGTATCCATAATGCCGCACATCTTGATTCCCATATTTTCACCAAAGCTTTTTGTATACTCTACAAAAGCTTTGTTTTTCCCTTCTCTTGAAACTTCTCTTTCGTCAAAATCGTGGAAAACCTCGGTGAGGATTTCTTTTATATCTTTTTCATTCTGCAGATTGCTAAATCCGATTGCTCGCAGATAATTATGCAATTATGCCACCTCTATTATTTCTTTTCAATCACTTTCATGCCGCCCATGTATGGCTGAAGTACTTCCGGAATCTTAACGCTTCCGTCAGCCTGCAGGTTGTTCTCCAGGAATGCAATTAACATACGAGGCGGTGCAACTACGGTATTGTTTAATGTATGTGCAAAATATTTGCCATTCTCACCATTTACGCGGATTTTCAGACGGCGTGCCTGAGCATCACCTAAGTTTGAGCAGCTTCCTACTTCGAAATATTTTTTCTGTCTTGGAGACCATGCTTCTACGTCCACTGATTTTACTTTCAGGTCTGCCAGGTCACCGGAACAGCATTCCAGCGTACGAACCGGGATATCCATGCTGCGGAACAGATCTACGGTGTTTTTCCACAGTTTTTCATACCACATTTTGCTTTCTTCCGGTTTGCATACAACGATCATTTCCTGTTTTTCAAACTGGTGGATACGGTATACACCTCGCTCTTCGATGCCGTGTGCACCTTTTTCTTTTCTGAAACATGGAGAATAGCTGGTCAGCGTCTTCGGCAGCTCTTCTTCCGGAATGATTGTGTCGATGAATTTACCGATCATAGAATGTTCGCTGGTTCCGATCAGATACAGATCTTCGCCTTCGATTTTGTACATCATGGAATCCATCTCGGCAAAACTCATAACGCCGGTAACAACGTTGCTGCGGATCATAAATGGCGGTACGCAGTAAGTAAATCCACGGTTGATCATGAAATCACGTGCGTATGCGATCACTGCGGAATGCAGTCTTGCGATGTCTCCCATCAGGTAATAGAATCCGTTTCCGGCAACTTTTCTTGCACTGTCAAGATCGATTCCATCAAAATTTTCCATAATTTCTGTATGATATGGGATTTCAAAATCCGGAACAACCGGTTCTCCATATTTCTGCAATTCCACATTTTCGCTGTCATCTTTTCCGATTGGAACAGACGGATCGATGATGTTTGGGATTACCATCATGATCTTTGTTACTTTTTCCTGCAACTCTTTCTCTGTTTCCTCTAACTCAGCAAGGCGTGCTGCATTGGCACTTACCTGTGCCTTTACTGCCTCTGCTTCTTCTTTCTTGCCCTGTCCCATTAACTGTCCAATCTGTTTGGATAAGGTGTTACGGCTTGCACGAAGCTCATCTGCCTCTTTCTGTGTTGCTCTTGCCTTCGCATCTAACTCGATCACTTCGTCTACTAACGGTAATTTCTGATCCTGGAATTTGTTCTTAATGTTCTGTTTTACGATTTCCGGATTTTCTCTTAAAAATTTTAAATCGATCATTTTTTCTAAGCTCCTTTTTCTTTTTTATAACACAAAAGCCTTCCGCCCCTGTGCCAAAACACATGGGACGAAAGGCTGTATTCTCTTCCGCGTTGCCACCCATATTGCCGGAACACTCTGCCTCTCTTTCTCTATGTTAAAGAACAGATCTTCTTCCGACCTCTCAAACGTACGATACAGGGTACGAACCTTGTGACTTTCATCACCGGCTCTGAAAGTGGAAAGACCTTACTCACTGCACCGGTTTACACCTGCCACCGGCTCTCTGAAACAGCTTTGCGGTCGTAGCTTTCGTCACTGCCAATTTCTTCCGACATTATACCCTCATTATCTGCAAAATGCAACTGTTTTATGCGGAATTCTTCGCTTTTCTCCGATTACTCCCGTTTCTCTCTCAATCTTTTCTGTCTGTCCCGCGTGCATCTTCCTCGATCCATTCCAACAGCTGATGTGCCCGCCTGATCCACGTATGTTTTTCTTCCACCACAGGGATACCGGCTCTTACGATTTCCTCCCGGCGTGCATCGTCCGCCAGCAGATCTCCCACCAGCTCCGGCAGTTTTTCCATATGGGCAAGATCGTAATAACATACGCCCTGTCCTTCTTTTAATTCCCCACAAAGATATTTGCTCGTATCAGTCACGCTGACAGTGCCATTTAAAATTGAATTGAAGACACGGTCATGTGCTCCGTCCTTAAACCATGGCATGACGTTTAATGATATTTTGGACGCCGCAATTGCTTTTAAACACTCCTCTGAGGTTGTCTGCGGATGCAGGATCATGTTTTCCGGGTGACCGCAGGTGAGTTCATCCCAGCCCTTGCCGAATACATCCACCTGTATTCCTGAGTCCACCAGCACTTTTACTGCCTCCCTGCGCCAGTAATTGCGCACATAGATATCAATAAATATCATGCGGTGCAGCGCCATGCGGAGATCCTTATAAGTATTCTCCCCCATCTCACGCTCGCAGTGTTCCAATGCCACTTCCTCGACCGTGCGATGCGGATGCGCAATGACGTCATCGATGATCCCCTGATAAAAGGCTGCATATTCATCGTTGATCCAGTGGATATACGGTTCACAGAAAGACGTCGGGGTAAAGTTTCCTGTCATAATGACATTGTATTTTTTCTCAACAGTCTTCCTATTTGCTTCTGCCGGATATTCAACCGATTGTTTTCCATCTTCCTTACCGCTATTCGGTTTACATAACTCTTCTAAACTACTTCCTGCAAGCGGAAGAAATCCACGGTGCGTAAACTCCGGATAGAAATGTTTAAAATAATCCTCATGCAGCCGGTCGATGCTGATGTGGTAATATTTTTCCGGAAGATCAGCAAGTCTCTCATGGTAATAATACGGATGATCGACGGCGATGTTGTAACACGGAACTGCATATTCATCCCATACATAGCCAATGCCTTCACGGTAAACGCCTGCCTCTTTTTCCAGACCTTCAAAATTAAACGTGACAAGCACAGTCTCCCCCGGCTTGATAAATCTGCGCAGCTTTTTGGCGCTGTTCCTCTCATCCTCCAAGTCAAAATAGAACACCTTATAGCCCATGCGCTTCCATTCATTTCCCATCTGTATGGAAAAGTAGGCAAGCGTTTCCACACCGCCAACCAACAAAACAATTCTTTTCATAAATACATCAAGGCGGTATCCTGTCCTGAATACCGCCACTCCTTTATTTTTTCCAATGTCACTGTTTTTTCACCGGACGCTCTTGTGCTTTCACATGTTTCATCCAGATCCGCAGTTCTTTCACAAACACCTTGATCCACTGCACCAGCTTCTGTCGGATTTCAGTCTTGTGTTTCCACAGCCAGTGTATTTTCCCGGCTGCAAAAATGACCGGATAGACCAGACATAACAATTCCAGAATCAACAGCAACGCTGCAAGATCCTCATAAGCTCTCGCCCGGTTTTCCCAATATGGGAAAACAATATTCTTTGTATTCATCGAACGGATTCCAAAATTTCTTAATACCGTAAAACGATTCATCAATCCAAAACGGGAAGAATTTTCAACGATCTCATAACTGCTTTCATCCAATCCCAATGCTTCTTTTAATGCATTGAATCCAAACTTCTGCACCGGATTTTTGATGAGAAGCTCATAGCTGTCAAGCGTCGTTCCAGCTGCCTGTCCGTAACTTCCACCCTTTGAATCCGTCGTGCCCGCTGCCGGTGTGCTGGCTGCTGCGCTGTCCATGCCGCCAGTACTGCTGCCTGATCCGCCTTCTAAAATCTCATAAGAGACATAAACGGTTGCTGCTTCCTCGTCCGCCGCATCACTGAAATATCCCTTATCGCTTTTTACCACACCGCGCACCGGATACTGTACTCCGTTGATCTCCACATACATTCCTGCGACATTGTTGGAACCAAATAACTGCCATGCAACATTTTCATCAATGACCACACCGTCTTTGTTTAAATCTTCTCCATCAAAATAGCTGCCGGACAACAGTTTCAGCGGATGAAATGTGAAAAAATCTCCTCCAACACCGAATGCTCTCGCCGTGATAGATGCCCGGTCAGAATAAAGGGTAAGTTCCCCTTTTGTGCTGTAACAGTCCACCAGCGTTCTTCCGTTTACATCCGATGTATCCTCTGACGCCTCCTGCAATGCAGTTTTTAATTTCTGTTCCAGCTGTATCACATAGTCCTTCGTCACTGCTGCATCTTTGGAAAAAAAGCAGGAAATCTGTGCATAACTGTCTTCTGCTGACCACTCTGATGCGATCTGCTGTGTGGAAAGCTGTCTGCCGAGTGCCCGTTCCACACAGCCGAAAAGAATGGCAGCACATATCATCAGCACTAATAGAAGTATTTTTCTGTACTGCTTTACCTTCATGTGTCATTCCTTTCTGCTTATTCTGATGCCAGACGTACCTGTTCGTTTTCCTTGATCGGTTTTGTAGTCGTTGTGATCACATACTCATATCCTTCCAAAGCTCCGGTCACTGCTGATTTTGTATCGTCTGATGTGATAACATCCACATCCACACGTCTCGCATAGTAGCGGTTTCCAAGCGGTGTGCTCTTTGACTCTATGATCAGAATGAATTTTCCATTGGAATCTTCCCGGATAGCACTCGTCGGTACGATCGTGTCATAGTTGGAGCTCTGCTCCCCGATAGACAGTGTATAGCTGTCTCCGACTGACACATCCCCTTTCATCTCACAGATGATAATACTGTTGGTGCGGTTCTGTGGATCTTTGCGGATGGCTGACACGACTGCGGAAACATCATTTCCGTACCAGTTATTCAGTATTTCCGCCGTATCTCCGACTCTGACCTTCTTTGCCTGATTTTCAGTCACAGAGAACTGTAACACATATGCTTTGTTTTCCGGCTGAATGGTCATCATGACATCATTGGCGTTGACCGTAGTTCCTGCTGTCACTGCAATATCAGTAACAGTTCCTGATATTGGTGATGTGATCTCTGTTCCGATGGATTTTGCCTGTAATTTTGCTACTTCTTCCTGAAGATCTGTCATTGTTTTGTAGGCAGATGCGATCGTCACCTCGCCACTGATCTTATCGGTCACTTTTTTCTGATCATTGGTTGCGCTGGTCAATGTAGTGTTTGCATCGGTCAGTGCCGCCGTTGCCGTGTTCAGCTGCGCCTGCAGATTGTTTGCTTCTGCTGTGTTTGTGCCAGTCAGTTTTTTCACGGAGAGATTGTAGTTTGCATTGCTCAGAGCATTCTTGCTGTCGGTTGCTGCGGATTTTGCAGAATCGTAGGAACCCTGGACTTTGTTTAAGTTCGCCTGACAGGTGTTAAAGGTGGACTGGGCTGTATCTAACTGGCGTTTTGCCTTGTTCATTGCTAATTCAGCCGCATCCATAGCATCCTTTTTTGACGCTTTTTTTGTAGCATCAGTTTCATCGTTATATGCTTTTTTTGCAGCATTATACTCTGCCACAGCCTCATCATACGCACTCTGTGCGCTCTGCAGACCTGAAAGCGCCGTATCATACGCACTCTTCACCGGTGTATAAGCACTCTCCGCACTCGTCAGGCTGTCCTGCGCCTCACTGTTCTTTTTTTCTGCATCTAACACTGCCTTTTCCTCTGCAGTCGTGTCTGCTGTTGAGTTGCTGACCGCATCGATCTGTGCTTTGATCTTATCGACACTTGCCTGTGCAGCATCCACTGCAGCCTGCGCATCCTTCACTCTCTGATTTGCTGCTGCGATCTCATTTTGTTTCTGGGTGAGGCTAGATCCCTTTCCAGCCTCAATGCTCTGACGCTCTGCCACTGTGATCCCTGCGGTAAGCACTGCGGATTCATAGGCTGCCTGTGCCTCGTTTAGACTCTTCTTTGCAGCATCTAACTCATCACTGTCTGTATCCTCTAAGGTAAACAGTAAATCTCCGGTTGCTACTTCCGCATCCTTTTTCACGTTGACCGTTGCAATCTTCCTTGTCTCCTCGATCGTGACGGAATAGCTCTCACTCGCCTCCACAGAACCGCTTCCGCGCACCTTGGAAGTGATCTGACCGCTTGTCACCTGCTGTGTGCTGACTTCCACAAGCGAATAATTCATGATCGTATTGGAAAAAAAGGTAAGTATCAGCATCACCAGTAAAAATATAATTGTGATATTCTTTATTTTATCTTTTCTATCTGTCATCTTTTTAACTCTCCATTTTCTATCCTTTGACACCGCCCTGATAAGCGATACCTTCTACCAGCTGATCCTCACCGTATAAGAAAATCAAAAGGCTTGGGATCATGTAAAAAGTCGCCACTGCAAATGCCAGTCCCACTTCCTGCGCATTGATCTTTGACAAAAAGATCGACAACGGGTATTTATCTGTATCGTTAAAAAACAGCAGTGGCTGTTCCACCATATTCCAGTAATCCATAAATACCAGGATCGCACAGGTTGTGATCACGCCCTTACAGATTGGAATACATATCTTTGTAAAGACCTGAAACTCGTTGGCTCCGTCAATCTTCGCCGCCTCGATGAGCGGCACTGGTATTCGTCTCATATACTTCGTGATCAGGTACACACTAAACGGTGAAAAAATACCCGGAAGCCATATACTCCAGTTCGTATCCAGTAGCTTCATCCAGTTTAAGACCAGATAATTAGGCACCAGTGTAACCTGATATGGCATCATCATTAAGATCACATATGCAAAAAAGACGATTGCGGAAAGTTTTCCTCTGGTCCTTGTGAAGCCATATGCGGCGAGCACTGCCACCACCAGCTGGAATACCACGATCGGCACCACTAAGATCACGGAATTCCAAAACTTCAACAGATAGTCCGGACTCTTAAATAACACGGTCGCATACTGTGAGAAAGTCACCATATCCGGTATAAATTTGAGGTTTACCGTCTGAGAGATGTACTGCTTGCCCCCGGTATCCGTTTTCTGGAAAATAGAACCATAGTTGGAGGTGATCTCCGCTGCCGACATAAACGAATTGCTGATGGTAAGAACGATCGGCATGATAAAAATCAGCGCCGTAACCACTGCGATCACCGTCAGGCAGATGCGGATACATAATTTTTTTCGTTCTGATCTCTTTTTCATTCTTCCTCCAAATCCTTTCCAAAATGATGTTCCACCCAAAATAAAATTCCCATAATGACGATCATCACAAAGGACATATAAATTGCTGCCGTGGAAAGTTTCTGGTAATCTGCCGAAGCAAACGTATTGTTCATATAATGCTGCAGCATATAAAGTGCACCGTACGGATACTCGCCTGTCAGAAGATAAATCTCACGGAAAACCTTAAACGAATTGATCATGGAAAGTATCGTCACAAACATGATCGTCGGTGACAGATACCGCAATTTAACATGCAGGAATATCTGCCAGCGGTTTGCCCCGTCCAACTCTGCCACCTCGATAATATCCTTTGGGATATTTCCCATCGCAGACAAAAAGAGGATCATATTGTAACCTAAGTTTTTCCATAAAAACAGCAGAATAATGACCAAAAGACCTGCTGAAGATTTCAGCCAGTCCACCTGTCCTCCGCCGAACTTCTGCACTGCCACATTCACGACACCATTGTAATCAAAAAGCACCTGCCAGATCAGCACGATAGACGCTGTCGGCACCATAAGCGGTGTCAGAAAACAACTCCGCAGTTCACTTTTTAACGGAATGCCTGCATCCAGCAGAAATGCGAGTGCCATGCCAATGATCACGGCAAGCGGCACTGCCACTACCGAAAAAAATAGTGTATTTCCAACTGCTGTCCGGAATGCCCCATTTTGAATGACATTGATGTAATTTGTCAGTCCCACAAACTTTTTTGCCACCGGATTATTCACAAAGGAAAAATAGATCACTACAAGAAATGGGAGTACAAAAAATAACAGTACTCCCAGAACGCTCGGTGCCAGGAACGCTCCTGACACCAGCCTATGAAACCATGATTTATTCTGTTTTTTTATAACCTTACTAAAATCCTTTTTCTTACTTCGTCTCACTTAAATATACCTGCATTCTGCTCTGGATAATTTTTGCCACATCCTCTGCGGACTTCTGTCCTGAGAAATAGGCTGCTGCCTCCTCATTGATGATATTGGTGATATCATCGGAAACGGCACCGGAAACAGCGGTTGTATTGTATACAAGATCTTTTACCTGATCTACATCCTCCTGTGTCGCCGGCTGGATCTCAACTTCGAATTCCCCCCAGCCCCAGGTGCTTCCGCCGTCAGAGTCTGCTTTCATTGCGTTCTGACAATATTTTTCAAAATCGTCTTTTCTAATGGAAAATCCATAAGTGTAATCACTGTCGCCGTCGCTGCTCTTCTTTGGCAGATAAAATGTCCTTAAAAACTGCCATGCACCATCGACATCCTTACAGCTATTGGAAATTCCAATAATATTGTTCAGACTCAGCATTGCTCCGTTTCCCTCGCTGGTCGGATAACCAATAAATGTTGTCGGACCTCCAAAAATCGCACGGTACATCTGTACCTGCTCAAAATCACTGAGATAATAAGTATCTAAAAGCTGTTTTCCCTGACTCAGCAGAACCGTGCTGTCTTCCATATCATCTCTATATTCAAACTCTTCCGGGAACATATTTGCAAAATCCAGTACATCTATAAATTCCTGACTGTCAAAATTACAGCTTGCATCCTCCCAGTTGATAAAATCATTATAGCCGAGACTCATCAGTGCTGTCAATGCAGACGTCCGGTCCATACCCCAGAAAAGCTGTGTTCCTTCCGGTTTGGATGCGAGCAGCGCCTTCATATCCGACACGGTCCATCCCGGTGTCGTTCCAACATCATCCGCTTTTCCGATCACCGTCTGTAACGTAAAGGTCTGCGGCAGGATCGCCAGTTTTCCATCATACTCGCATGCAGTGAGTACATTTGGAAGGAAATCATCTCTCGAAAGTTCCGTGTCTTTGTCCAGCAGTCCATACAGATCCACATTTAATCCTTTGGATGCAAAATTGATCGCCTGGGAATAATCGTTAAAAAGCACCAGATCAATGTTGGAATCCGATGTCACTGCCGTGTTGAAGCTGTTCACTGCATCCTCGTACTCCTCTGCGCCGTCTCCATAAGACTTCATTGTGATATGATACTTATCCTGACTCTTGTTAAATGCGATCACCTTCTCCTCCGCGTCTGAACCTGTCCACATGCAGGCGAGTGTGAGATTTACGGTATCTGCCACTTCACTGGCATCCACTTCTTTGATCAGTGCGATCTCCGTCTGGTTTCCGTTGGAGTTCCAGTTCTGAAGATAAGCTGCGATTCTTCCATCGGACAGGACTCCGTAGCTGCTCACGCTGGAGCTGGAAATATTACAGTCCATCCAGCTGAAAAATTCCTCTTTTTCCTTCGTATCCAGATTGTACTTATAAACACTGCTGCCCTCTGTGACCAGCAGATTCTTCTCATCTAACACAGAGACTGTATCGGAAGGGACTTCAATTGCCTTGTCTGTCTGTTCTTTCATTGCGCCGACATCTAACGGCCGCAGCTCACATCCGGCATCCCCATATCCGATGGAGGCAACCGTTCCGTCCGCAAGCCCGACCAGTCTGGATGTATATCCATCCGATGGGATCCTGCCCTTCTGGCTGCCGTCTTCTCCTATTACGAGTGTAAAATATTCATCTGAGCTGACGCTGTTGCCACTGTCATTATTAGACCAGGTATTCAGGGCAAGATAAAGGTTTCCCTCCTTATCCACTGCTATCCCGTTACAGCTTACATTCTCTGCATTTGCTCCGAGATCCATGTCCTGTTCAAACGCAATATTTCCGGATGTGTCCACTTTGAGGATGGAAGAAGTCTGAATGAATCTCGCATTCTGAGCCAGCAGAAATCTGCCATAGTTTACATTGCCGTTCTCATCCGTATAATCTTTTGCATAATAATCATTCCAGTCCTTTTCTGCATCCTCGGCACTGTATCCCCACTGGTCTGCCATATAACTTAACACATCATCCAGTGTTGCGTCAGAATAATCCTCGGTGACACTCGACTCATCCATCTGGTTCTTCGTCACAAACAGGTAAACCTCTCCGCTGTCTGCCACGGTATATCCTGACACCCAGCTGCTGTTTCCGCTGCCGTCACTCTGCGCCTGCTCATAAAGCTGTGCATTTTCTCCGGTGATCAGATTATAGGAATACAGTCCGGATTTTGTGTAGTCCTCATTGCTGGAAGTGTAATACATCACATCTCCCTTAAACTGTATATTACTTGTCGTATCATTAAAACTGTCCGGAAGATCACTCAGATAATCTGCTTTGAAATATCTCTTCTTTCCGTCTGCGGATGTGCTGTTGCCGCCACCGCCACAGGCAGTAAGCCCTGCTGTCATTGCGGCTGTAAGTGTCAGTGCCACCGCCTTTCTCCATAAACTTCGGTTCATATGCATTCCTCCCATAAAATGCCGCTTTCTGCGGACGTTTTTTCTATAATTTCAGAATATAGAAGTCCTTATGGAAAAGCAAGATACAAAAGTTTATGAAATTCTTAATTTTGTCTGAATGGAAATTTATGGATCAGATTGCATGTTGGCAGTGCATATCCCTGATTTTAGATAGTGGTGAATGTTTTGTTGGAGATTTAGAGCCTATCGAATATCTTGCTGCTTATGATCAAAATGACAGATTGAATTATGATTGGGAACTTATTATGCATTATGCTCCTAAAAAAATTTACTATGCGCATGCGAATGAAAAAATACTGTAATTGACAACTTTCATTTGTAGCAGGCATTCACCCAACAACCGTGAGTTTCATAGTGCAAATTGCAGATTCTGTGGTGCTTTTCATAACGTTGACTGGGCAAATATAAGCGTCCTCTCACAAGTCATTCACAGCGTAAATGAAAGAAAAA
>OGDJ01001070.1_pt1 | contig 11448 bp, 12 predicted proteins | sample 1570401 | NCBI WGS metagenome assembly OGDJ01 (sample SAMEA2582185, study PRJEB24529) | metagenome | biome: Human gut stool | place: China | collected 2011
AGCCGGGACATACAATGTAGCTACCATAGTTATAACACTTAGTAAACAAACTGCTAATTTTTTCATTTTATCTCCCTCTTAATAAACTTATTAGAGGCTACCTTTTCGCAGAATACAAGACATACATGACATGTCCAACTCTTGAAAAGCTAGCCTCTTTAATTACTTTTTAATTATTTAATTTTAAGTTTCTTCTTAAACAACTTAATGGCTTTCTTATTTCCTTTAAGTTTAGTCTTCTTAGACTTAATATTTTTCTTTGCTTTCTTGCTAAATGCATTCTTCTTTACAGTCTTAAGTTTGTCACCTTTGAATGTAATCTTCTTAATCTTGTTATCTCCTATAAATGCCTTAGAACTTATTGTCTTAACTGCTTTTCCAATTACTACTGTTTCAAGTTTTGAGCAGTTCTTAAATGCATTTTTTCCGATAACAGTTACCTTGTTACCTATTGTAAGCTTCTCAAGGGCCTTGCAGCCGGCAAACGCATTGTTACCAATTGTTGTTACATTTAATCTATATCCCTTACAATCTGCTCTGTCCGGAATTGTAACTTTCTTTATTTTATTCTTTTTAGCAGCTACTACACCAATAACCTTTGATTGTCCTACTGTTGCAGTATCAATTGATGTAATCTGGTATATTAAATTTCCTGCCGTATATGTCATTCCAACGTATACGCCGTAGCTATTGGTATGGCTGCTGCCTGTTGCGGGGATCGTTGCGGTTTCAAGAACCTTCTTGCAGACGGTGCATTCCTTATGCTTAGCACCTTCTGCGGTTTCAGTAGCTGCCGTGTCAATGATCCACTCGCTGGTGCTGTGAGCCGCTTCGTCCTTTTTGTCGTGGCAACGAGAACATTCATGCCAGTGGTTAGTATCATCAGACTTCCATTCTGTGCCTGCGGTATGTCCGGGAGCCGGAATCTTCACACTGGTTTTATCGGTAATTTCTACCGATCCTGTTGCATCTGCGAACCACTTGTCACAGCCATCGCAGGTGTAGTATGCGGAATTGCCCGCAGTAGTGCAGGTGGCAGCTTTCGCAGCAACCAAAGTCAGATTGTGAGTGTGTTCTTCGTTTTTATTTTTGTAATAATATGTAACAACCGTTCCGTCCGAAACAATAGGCTTATTCAAGCCGTCAACCTTTATAAATTCATAATCATAAAGTGTTTTTGCCGGTGTTAAATCAAGCTTTGTGCCGTATGGCACGGTAAATGTTCCGCCGGCAGTGTTTGGAATTTCAGAGCCGTCCTCAAATTTATACTGAATTGAAACGGTTGTGTAGCGCTGTGTTTACGTATTGTCGTCTGCACGCACATTTCCGTTTTCATAGAGCACCTGACATGACACGGCATCGCCGCTCTTAAGCTGTGCATCAGACGGAATTTGATAAATAAGCGAGCAACTCTTTAAGCCTGAATTAAAGTCGCTTTTGATGTGATCCAAAGCACCGAGCGGCCAGAAATTTGCCTTATCATTCCAAACAGGAATGTCAAAGGTTTGTACTGTTTGAAGCGGATTCCCCGATGAATCGGTCGCAACGCTTCCGTCGGAGTGCTTAATCCACATTTTGAATTTTAATTGTCGTGCATTTTTATCTGAAATGTTTTGAATAACAGTTCTAAGCTCGATTTTTTTACCGTTCATATTAGTATTAAATCTGCTTTTGCTGTTGCCGCTCAAAAGTCGGTCATTGCGATTATATGTGTAATTATAATATGAACTTGTTTCAAGGTCGGTAAAATCAGACGGCTTTGAATAAGCGCCCGTATATTCCTTAACCTCGGGAGTTGCAACATAAAGGTCTACATCCTTAACAAGCTGAGACATTCGCTTGAAGCCCTGCAAACGGCAAACCTCACAGAATTGATAGTTTGTGTCTCTCATTATGCACTCATAACTTGAAACAAGCATTTTTGAGCCGTAAGCATTGCGGCAAGTATATGTGTTTCTAAAACCTAAAAGCTGTCGCCATTTTATCTTTTCCGGGTCTTCAACCGAGGAAAGATTGAGTGATTTAAGTTCCTTATCGTCAAGCAAATATCCGTTACTGTATTCATCACCGAGACCGAGCAAACCGTGTCCAAACTCGTGTGCAAAAGTTTTTGACGCACGATAACTGTCTGATGGCGAAATGAAATAATGGAAGCCGTATTCACGGTTATTATAAGCACCGCCGAAATCTGATTTTGTGTTTACAACCATAGCGAACTGAGCAATATAATCGTGAACATAATAATAAGGCTCATATTCCGAACCGGACGGAATTGTGTTTGGATCACACTTTTTTTTGATATGAGCATCGTGAATTTTCTCGATAAATTCAGGACCGATACATCTCTCAAAAATATGATTTTTCCACTGACTTCCGTGGAGATTATTAGAAATAACAGGCGAATTATATTTGTCGACTATAACATCAAAGAAGGTGCTTCCACCATTGTCAAAAGTCGATTCGGAAGCTGTGCAAAGAGCGTAAACATTGAATCTGTCGGCATAACTGCGATACGGTTCATATTTCATAGCGTCCTGCCAAAGTCGTTTGACATCATTGATGAATTTGCCCTGCTGACTTTTTGTGTATCCCTCGCCGCAAACGACAACAACCATATTTTCCGTGTCGCTGCGTGTTTTTTGGATGGTATAAACAGGGATGGTAGGATTAGAATATTTTCCGTCATTTGAATACCACGGGCCGAGGGTGAGCTGAATGCTTTGCTCGGTGCTGACATTCCAATCGGGATTTGCGTCCTCGGCAGGTTCCGAAATTGTATAATCATCCTCTTGCTTATTTGGAGCAGAGCCGATATAAGGACTGCTTTGTGAGCCGCTGCCGGAAGTTGTAACAAAATATTCGGAATCGAGATAAAATGCAGGTCTTACGCCCAAATCGGAATACCACGGAGCATAACGACCGACCTGACCCGATGAACTGATATAACGCATATCGTGATTGCAATCGGTAACAGGAGTGCGAAGCCAATAAGGCCAAGCCATACCGTCATTATTATACGCAACATAATAACCTTTGAGATTTTTCCACACGGCATTAGCCTGCTTTACATCAAGAAGAAAAACCTTTTCGGTTGTAGTTTCAAAATATGAACTGTCGTAGTTTGCCACCGCTTCCGAAATATCGGTGTAGTATAACAAATCCGAATTTGCGTCTCCATCAACTATGCCCTTGTTGTATTCGGGATGAGAAACGAGAGAACGCTGGGTAACGGTTTGCAACAGCTCGGAGCAGATGTTGATACAATCATGGTTGGAAAGATTCTACCAATCCCAATTTCAGATTTTGAAAAAGCGTTGAGAAAACCCGCTTTTTCGTTGTACGCTCCCACACCGCTTACATATCCGTCTTTCGGAGGGTTGCCACAAAGCCAATCGACTTTGCCTTCAGCTGCGGTCGAATTTAACCAAGAACGCATATTGCTGTCTTTCCAATAGTTAGAACCGTAATCATCACGCTTATAGCTTCTGCTGTGTGATTTTGAATTGCTGTTGTCATTTGTTTTGGCATCATATGCAAGGGTGTCAACAATTTTGTCTGCAAGCATAAGCGGTCCGTTATTGTCAATGCTTACACATCGCCAAAGAATTGAGGCATTGTTATACGCGCCCATTTTAACATAGTCGCCAACTTTAATATCGGGCTTTGATGCCGCCTGAATGGTCATCGGCAAAACGGAAATTGCCATGCACAATGCCAAGAATATTGCGGTTATTTTTTTCGTCATTAAGGAACCTCCTTTATAAGCTATATATTTGCTTTTATTATATTGTAAGGTGTTATATGGTTCAATGAAAATCCAATTAAATTTTTGTTAATTTTACAGCCGACACATTTAATATTACACGAAGAAGAAAATCTTATTAAATATGCAAAAAGGCTTCTGCCCAAAACAGGGCAAAAGCCTTAAAAATTATGCGATTTTTAGGTTTAGTTGCAAGCCAAGGGGGACTATTTCATCTGCCCGAAAACACGTTTTTGAAAAAAGTGTTGCAAAAGCGGTTGAACACAAAGATTTTCATATCCGATAAGCCTGAATTTTGCGGCACAATCGGTGCGGGATTGTTTGCCGTTGACAGCGACAGATTGTTGGAAAGGCTCGAATGTAACGCCTTGAACATAAACCCGAAAAATCTTGTGATTTTAATCGGAACGAATGACATCGGCATAGGAGTTCCGACCGAGTACACCTTGAAAAATATAAAAGAAATTTTGCAAAGAACGCAGACACTTTGCTCGAATACCGCCGTAAAAAGCAGTATTCGGGCATAAAAAAGCCTCGGAACACGAATGTTCCGAGGTGATGGCAGATTATATCAACTGTCAAGTCTTTAAAGGTGGAGAATTGTGGCATCGTCATCACTTAATTCCCTTATAATAACCGGCACCTTTTCAATTCCTGCAAGTCTTGCTGCGTGAGTTCTTCTGTGTCCCGATATTATCTCGTATTCTTCGTCATTTGTTTTCCTTACCAATATAGGAAGAAGTACACCTCTTTCCCTTATTGACTCTGTTAATTCTTCCATCTTTTCATCATCCGACACCTTAAATGGATAATTGCTAAAATCATGTAATTTATCTACATCTATTTCTTTTAATCCATCTGTTATTTCCACTTTCAATAATTCATCATAACTTGTTAATTTTATTTTTTCTCTTACTTTACTCATGTACAAGCACCTCCTCTGTTAATTCTTCATAACTTTTTGCCACCTTTCCCCTTGGATCATGAATATATATACTCTTTCCCTCAGCACTTGTTTCTGCAGCTCTTACTGACATTGGTATTCTGCTGTCAAATATTCCAATTGTTTCTCCGTAGGTGCTCTCTAATGCCTCTAATATGTCCTTTGTATAGTTAGAACGCATATCAACCATTGTCATAACCATACCTTCTATTTTTAGCTCCGGATTTATCTGTCTTCTTACTCTGCTTATCGTCTTTATTAACTGCTGTAATCCTTTTACCGGTAAATACGATGCCTGAACTGGAATTAGTACTGAATTGGCACATACAAGCGCATTAATAGTTATCATTCCAAGGCTTGGCATACAGTCAATGAGAATATAGTCATAGTTTTCTTTTATATTAGAAATAAATCTTTTCATTACTAATTCCCTGCTCATTACATTAACCATAGAAACCTCTAATCCTGCCAACTCTATGTTTGCCGGAATAAAATCAATATTTTCTTCATGTTTTAAAATTATTTTTGCATAATCGATTTCTTCCTCATTTACAACATCCATTAACACATTTGCCAATGAATACTCAATCTTGTCTGGTTCATCAATTCCAAGACTTACTGTCATGCTACCCTGTGGGTCTGCATCTATTGACTACAACCTTTCTATTTTACCCCAAACCTCTGTGTGTATTGCAATGTACGGTGGTGCTGGGACAATAGGCAAACACTGTATCTTGCATTTTAATACAACTATTAACCAATCTGTATGTGCTATCCAGCCTAATGGATTCTGTAATATGGATTACATCCATACTTTTATTGAATATCAAAGACCATTTTGGATGGATTTTGCAGCAGGTTCAAGAAAAGATCCCAACATAAATCAACTCATTATTAAGCATTGCTTGTTACCTATTCCACCACAAGAAGAGCAACGACGCATTGTTACAAAATTAAATCAGTTATACCCATATATAAATCAATATGGAAATAGTCAAAATAGACTCAATCAAATAAATAAAGAAATATGGCATAATTTAAAAAAGTCTATTCTCCAAGAAGCAATACAAGGAAAACTCGTTCCACAAATAGCAGAGGAAGGTATAGCCCAAGATTTGCTTGAACAGATACGGCAGGAAAAGCAGAAACTTGTCAAAGAAGGCAAACTTAAAAAGTCTGCTTTGACAGATTCTGTTATTTACAAAGGTGACGATAACAAGTACTTCGAGAAGATTGCAAATACAAAAATGGATATTACTGACGAGATTCCATTTGAAATACCTGATAGCTGGAGTTGGGTAAGACTTAATGATATATGTTCTTATATCCAAAGAGGTAAGTCTCCCAAGTACTCTCTAATAAAGAAATACCCTGTTGTTGCACAAAAGTGTAATCAATGGAGTGGATTCTCAATAGATAAAGCCCAATTCATAGATCCAGACACTTTATCATCATATGGTGAAGAACGTATTTTACAGGACGGAGATTTAATGTGGAACTCTACAGGATTGGGAACATTAGGACGAATGGCGATTTATTGGAGTAGCTTAAACCCGTATGAATTGGCTGTGGCAGATAGTCATGTTACTGTTATAAGAGCAATGAAAAAGTTTGTTATGCCCCAATACCTTTATTACTATTTCACGAGCAATACGGTACAATCTGTGATAGAAGATAAATCGGATGGTAGTACAAAACAAAAGGAACTTGCAACTGCTACTGTAAAAACTTATTTAGTACCTATTCCGCCTCTAATGGAACAAGATCGAATTATTTCAAAGATTAAGCAATTAGCAAGTATTATGAGCAGATAGATAAGGAAAACAAAGAAATAACAGAAGATATTCTCTTTGATTTACCAAACAAATGGCAATGGTGTAGAATTGGAACAATATTCATGCACAACAACGGGAAACAACTTAATAAAGGAAATTCCAAAGGTAAGTTAATGAAATACATAACAACATCCAATCTCTATTGGGATGGATTTGTTCTTGATAACCTAAAGGAAATGCCATTTGAAAATAATGAAATAGATCGCTGTATGGCTGTCAAAGGAGATTTATTAGTCTGCGAAGGTGGAGATATAGGACGCTCTTGCATTTGGAATTATGACTTTCCGATAATGCTGCAAAACCACATACACAAGTTGCGTCCATATATTCCGTTATGTACAAAATTCTTTTATTATATTTTCAATCTGTACAATTTGGCAGGATTGATAGGAGGTAAAGGCATAGGTATTCAAGGCTTTTCATCCAAAGCTCTACATAATACTCTTGTGCCTTTGCCTCCACTAAAAGAGCAATATCGCATTGTTACCCAAATAGAAAAACTATTTGAGCAACTGCGATAATTCGGTTATTCGTTCTGCTATACGTTGCTGTTCCGCAAAAGGTGGAATACCAATAGGTAGGTTGTGGAATAGCTCCTTATTGAGGTGTGGAATTGCCGCACCTCTTTTTGAATTTTTCAACTCCTCTTTATAGAATAAGATGAAAGCCAAAATATATGGCTTCCACATAACAGAAGAAAGCCATAACTGTTTGAATGTACTTCCCATATATCCATCTTGTGGAACGGAGAAAACTTCACCGGAATTTTCACCATCTACAAGAATGATGTTATCTCCGGTATAGACAAATTTTCCTTTCTCTACAATGATAGCAGATGATTTTCCACGTAGGAACTTTGCATCAAGGCAAATGTCCTTTCCGTTTCTTTTTTCACCGTCTATCAGTTGGCATATGTCTTTCAAACGTAGCACAGACCAAATGTTAGGATATTCAAAAGGAAGCTCAATTTCAACGATTTGCTCATTTATCCTCTCATAATACTTGTTATCGTCACCTTTATAGATAACGGAGTCTGTTAAAACTGACTTTTTCAATTTCCCCTCTTTAACAAGTTTCTGTTTCTCTTGTCGTATCTGTTCAAGCAGTTCTTGTGCTGTACCTTCCTCTGCTATTTGTGGAACGAGTTTACCTTGAATTGCTTCTTGAAGAATCGATTTCTTGAGTTGTTCCTTAATTTGTATATTCATTAAATTAAGAGTTTCTTGACTTTTACTATAACGCTCTATAAAAGGTGATACATTTTGCAATTTTTCTACAATCCGCTTTTGTTCATTTGCCGGTGGAATAGGAATCCAAAAGTCATTGAAGTTATTTTGTGTTAACTGATTAATTGTAGTAGTTCCACTAACGCCTCTTAATTGAGAGAAAAACAAATCAGATTGCAGAAAGATTGATACGTATTGATATAATGCGGTCTTACATATTGCCATAAATGCCCCGAAAGTCATAGGTTCCGTCACATCAGTTACGACAGCTGATTTTCCTACAAGTTTAGCACTTCCATTTCTTGCACAAATGATAATATCATTCTTCTCAACTTGTAACTTCTTGCTAATCTCTTTAGAAACTCGTACGACATCATTTAGAACAATTTTTCCATCTTGAATATTAGAAGAACGTAGAACTATTGTGCCTCGCGAAGACACATCTGTTGGACTATATGTTAGTCCTATATATGATTGAGAAATGTTTCTTATTCTTGTCCATTCCCACCCCTTTGGAATCTCAAACGGAATCTCGTCATCAATACATTTTACCTCTCCCGTAGCAAGAAACTTCTCATAATAGGAACTCAATGAAATTGCACTAACCATACATTTATTAATGAAAACGAATTGTTTAACTAATAATGTATCAGACATGAATATTGAAAATTTTGAAATGTTTCTGCGTCAAGGAAATATGGCGGAGAACACGATTGCAGCTTATCTCTATGCCGTAAAAGAGTATTATTCCCGACACAAGGAATTAAACAAACGCAATCTGCTTGTTTATAAAACCTATCTCATTGAGAAATTCAAGCCTAAAACAGTAAATCTTCGCATTCAGGCGATGAACAAGTATCTTGATTGTATGGGGAAATCTCGTTTAAGATTAAAATCCGTCAAAGTTCAACAGCGTAGTTATTTAGAAAATGTAATCAGCAATGCCGACTATGTTTTCCTAAAGAACAAACTGAAAAAGGAAGAAAATCAAGAATGGTATTTCGTTGTTCGCTTTCTCGCTGCTACAGGTGCACGAGTTAGCGAACTTATTCAACTGAAGGTGGAACACGTACAAATAGGATATTTTGACATTTACACCAAAGGTGGTAAAATTCGCCGCATCTATATTCCGAAGACTTTACGCAAGGAAGCTACAGAATGGTTTGGTAAAACTAAGCGTACAAGCGGTTATCTTTTCCTCAATCGTTTTGGCGAGCGTATCACCACCAGAGGAATTGCGCAACAATTAAAAAATTATGCTATTAAATACGGATTGAATGAGAAAGTGGTTTATCCTCATTCGTTCCGCCATCGCTTTGCCAAGAATTTTTTAGAGAAGTTCAATGACATTTCCTTGCTTGCCGACCTGATGGGGCATGAAAGTATAGAAACTACTCGTATTTATTTGCGACGTAGCAGTGCCGAACAGCAGGAGATTGTCGATAAAGTCATTACATGGTAACACTAGTTCTTATTACTCATAAGGTTACTTGCGTAGTCATACAAAACGTATATTTTTAGATAAGAGCCAAATGCCTCCAAAGTCATGAAGGCATTTGGTATTCTATTTTTCATTTTCTGTAACATATAATACTTTGCGACCTATCAGAAGTCTAAAGGATATTAAAGTAAACACTAGAGTAAGAAATATTTAATCATATCCTAATCATTTCCTTTTGTCGTTGTCCATTTTTTCAATAAAAGATTGACTTTGTTCCTTCACCGCCCGATACATGGAATAATGTGCAAAGGATTCTTCCTTATAATTCAGACTACTAACAGAGGCGGCAACAGCCCACGTCAAAATAATGGCTACAATAGCCACAACATATCGAAGTTTTATATGATGTCCCCGTATAAACATCCCATTGATATTGGGTGGGATAACGGTTATTGGATGTTTCAGCTCATTAATTTTTGCAAGTATTTCATCCTGCCGTTTTAATATGTTTTCTGTATTAGCCTCAATAGTCATGCGATTGAGATTGTAATCACAAACGTGGCTATATATGTATTCAAGAAACCTTGATTTTTGCTTGAACAGTTCAATAAGTTTGGGGAACCATAGTGAAAATGGCAATGTATCCGGCTGTTGATTCCAAATGTGTTTCTTCACTACTGACAGTGCATCGTTCCAGCAAGTACAGAAGCTTTTGGCAACTCCATTATAAATGGTCTTTTCATCCAAATCCACCTTTATATGTTGCTCCGGTTGGTTTGGAGTTACATTCTGCCTATTAACGCATTCCTTCAATTCATTGATACTTTGACGCAAATTTGCGAGATTTGCAGCTACTACATCTTCTTTCATTATCTTCTACGTTTTGAGGTTTTATAAAAAGGTTCGTTTCTTTGGTTATCCTTGCTTTTATCATCCCGCCATCCCTGTTCGTTATTGGTTCCTCCGCCAGCACTAGGAACAATTGCTTGATGAGGTTGCACTATAAGTTCTTTTGCCACATTACCCAATGTTGCGCAAAGAGGGTTAAAACTTAGATCTGAATCAAGTTTAGAACCGGCAATGCTAAATTCATACATACAAAAGGATATACCACGAATTTTATCAGAGTTTTCTGCACGATTAAAACGTACATCTATTCCCTTCTCTTTGAGCATATGGAAGAAGTCATGCCATGAGCGAGATGCCGCCAACGCATCAAGAGTTGAGGAACGAAGATTATATTTACGTAATTGATGAGGGCGCAAACGGCTTTTATTTCTCGCTTTGCTGTTTTTAGTAGCAAAGTAAAGTTTATACTCTTTTGTTAGAGCACGACAGACTTTTGCATTTCGTATCCGTTCGTTGCTGTCAGAAATGAGATTACCGTCATTGTCTATCCGGTTGAATACGATATGGCAATGTGGATGTTCCGTATCATGATGCCTGGCTATGATATATTGGGTATTGCGAATCCCCATTTGTTCCATCCATTTCTTAGCAATCTCCACCATAAGCGCATTTCCTTTTTCGTCGTTGGGAAAATGGATGGTATCTTGCGGAGAGAAAGCAAGTGATACGTGTTTCACCGGACTTTTTACTTTCGGGCGCATAGAGGCTTGTATCTGAAAAGAATCTGCTATGGTTTTATTGCTGATAGCACAAACACCTTCATGTGCCAAAAGTTTGGCACTCTTTTTCTTGTTCTTTTGGTCATTGGCGTAATTTACTATTCCTCCAAAATCGGCTCTTGTTTTAATCTTCGCTATCATGATTATTATTTTTTACTTGGGTGATAATTCTGCTGACTTCTGATATAATAGAAAAGCATTGTTGTTTCACTGCTTCCAAACCATAGACGTGCATCTGATGGGCGATCTGGTTGACATTATTGGCTATACCGGAAAGGTCACGGATTGCCGACACCATTTCCGGACTGATGCGCTGACCAACTTCACAGCCCATTGCAGCCTGGTGGCAAAATTCATTGACAGACAATCCAGCCTGTTGGGCTTTGGATTGTATATAGATATAGTCGTTCTCGGTAAACATTACCCGGAAACATTTCGTGCGTTTCTGGTAACTCGCCAACTTTGGGCGACCACCAAGTTTCTTTTCCTTCATACTTATATAAATTTTGATGTGCATAAATTGATTTTTTGAGAGTGGCAGTTCTATCCGCTTGCCACATAGGTTTTAGTGACACTAAAACACAAACTTGCCACTCAAAAAATCTTCCTATA
>OGDJ01001079.1_pt1 | contig 11369 bp, 10 predicted proteins | sample 1570401 | NCBI WGS metagenome assembly OGDJ01 (sample SAMEA2582185, study PRJEB24529) | metagenome | biome: Human gut stool | place: China | collected 2011
CATTTCTGACGCTGCCGCAATGGTGACTCCAAAGGGATCTATAATCCGGCTTTGACCGATATTTTTGTTCCCGCACTCCCCCGCCGCCACCATATAACAGGTGGTATCCAGCGCACGAGCGGCAAGCAACGTTGACCAGTGATGCTCTTTGAGCGGCCCGCGAACCCAGGCGGCAGGAAGTACCAGGATTTCAGCTCCCTGTAATGCCTGTCTGGAAAGCGTAAGTCATAACAGGTCATCAGACCGACCTTCATCCCCTCCACCTCGAGTAACGGAGCGATTTCATTACCAGCATCAACACGGCGTGATTCCTGAATGGCAAATGCATCATAGAGATGCAATTTGGCATAACGGGCGACGATGTTTCCTGCCTGTAGCGCCACCAGCATATTCCATGCGCGCCCCGGCGTTGAAGGAACATGAATCGTCAGAATTGTCGTCATCATGTTACGTTTACTTTCTCGCCGTAAACGTCCGAGGAATTCGCCTTCCAGCAGCTGTGCTGATTTAACCGATAGATCTGCATCATGATCATCGCGCGCCAGCAATGCTTCCGGCAGGACGAACAGCGATACGTCGTTTTCCGCCGCCTGCGCCATCAACGAGGCACAAATCTCAGCGTTCTTTTCCCACACAGATGTAACAGCAAACTGTCCTGCGGCAACCAGCATTGCCACCTCCTGTCAGAGTCGTAAAATTCGCCAACGACGATTATTCGGCGTTACACTTATCACTCATACAAATCAAATAGCAGGATTTTGCAGTGTTACAACTTCTTTTAGCAGTTTTTATTGGCGGTGGTACGGGAAGCGTGGCGAGATGGCTGTTAAGTATGCGATTTAACCCGCTGCATCAGGCGATTCCGTTGGGGACGCTGGCAGCAAACCTGATTGGGGCATTCATCATAGGAATGGGATTCGCCTGGTTCAGCAGGATGACGAACATTGATCCAGTGTGGAAAGTATTAATCACCACCGGATTTTGTGGCGGTCTAACAACCTTCTCAACATTTTCGGCAGAAGTGGTGTTTTTGTTACAAGAGGGCCGCTTTGGCTGGGCGTTACTGAACGTTTTCGTCAACCTTCTGGGGTCTTTTGCCATGACAGCACTGGCTTTCTGGCTGTTTTCGGCCTCAACCGCACACTAAAGACCAAAAAAAACCCGCTGATTAAGCGGGTTTTGAATTCTTGCTGACGTATCTTACAGAGCGATTACGTTTGCAGCAGAAGGGCCTTTGGCACCGTTAGTGATTTCGAACTCTACGCGCTGACCTTCAGCAAGAGTTTTAAAACCATTAGTCTGGATTGCAGAGAAGTGTACGAACACGTCTTTGCTGCCGTCTTCCGGAGTAATGAAACCGAATCCTTTGGACTCATTAAACCACTTAACGTTACCTTTAATCTTAGACATCAAAATTACCTTTACATGAAAAATAGACACAAATGCTGTGTCGGTTACCAGTACACCAATTGTGGTACGCTTTGTCCAGTGCAACTTTACTAAAAAGTGATAAAAGTCGCGTTATTTTTGATGCTACTTATTTTAGTTATTGATTTTAAAGAAGTTACTAAAACTTCATTTGTCTCAAAACTGAAAGCGCATCCAGGCAAAGTACACATTGCCATTGTTGTAGGTACCCGGAATGTAGGTCATCTGAAAAGTCACTGGGCCATAACCCACGGAGGCCAATGGCAGTAGAACCGGGAGAGGGATGTAATTCCAGTTATCGCGTGCCGTTACGCCAGCGGTGAATCCCAGACCTAAATGAAAATTTTCATCCGCCAGCGGTCGCCAGGTACTTTCCCATCCGTATCCGGCAATCGGTTCCCATTTGTTCCACGAGTCCTTAAATGCCATGGCATACAGGCCATGCCAGTTTCCTTTTTCATCCCAACGCGACAGGCCAAAACCGCCACCCCACGGTCGCTCGTTATAGCGATCGGTTTTTTCTTTGTCGTAAGCGAAACGTGCATGCCAGGTGATGGCAGGAATATATAAATCATAATGTTCAGGCTGTTGCCAGGTTTGTGCAATATTTTCTCTAAACGTTGTCATCCACTCATCTGCGTTAGCAAAAACTTTACCAACGCTGATTAACTGAATAAAAACAAAGGAAAAGATAGCGACATATTTACTCACGTTCATTTGTGACCATAAAACATTTATCAAAAATCTACTACTAGCATAGCAAAGCTACAATTAACATAACCTTAATAGACCCAACATAAAGAATAATCTGAATAGCTGCTCTATTTATTTCCGCTTGTTCAAGTTAAATATTTCCGCGCATCGATTAAAGATGATGCGTCGTTTTCTGCGATGGGAATAGTCAAAAAAGAAAAACCAAGTCTTTTTTGATGACAAAATGCAATCAAGGAAAAATTATTTTATTTTTTAACGAGATACAACAATCATCTTAACGAAGCATATAATATATATCGTCAACCTATGCTCATATTAGATTATTTTTTGAGCGCACAGCCGCAGCTAACACCATTGCAATTAACAAATTTGCATCAATCCACCATCAATTTGCACACATTATTATGTGATAATTGCCAACCGCTAAATATGCGTTTTGTTATCTATGTATAAAAACAGCAACTTCAATGTCTTAATGGCAGTTTTTCTTGATTTTAATCAGCATTCATCGCCAATTTATTGGGCATATTTTTTCCTTAAGCTTTAGGAATTTTTTATTATTTACTTTGGGGCCTGGAGACAGGAAAAATTATGCTGACATTCATTGAGCTCCTTATTGGGGTTGTGGTTATTGTGGGTGTAGCTCGCTACATCATTAAAGGGTATTCCGCCACTGGTGTGTTATTTGTCGGTGGCCTGTTATTGCTGATTATCAGTGCCATTATGGGGCACAAAGTGTTACCGTCCAGCCAGGCTTCAACAGGCTACAGCGCCACGGATATCGTTGAATACGTTAAAATATTGCTAATGAGCCGCGGCGGCGACCTCGGCATGATTATGATGCTGTGTGGATTTGCCGCTTACATGACCCATATCGGCGCGAATGATATGGTGGTCAAGCTGGCGTCAAAACCATTGCAGTATATTAACTCCCCTTACCTGCTGATGATTGCCGCCTATTTTGTCGCCTGTCTGATGTCTCTGGCCGTCTCTTCCGCAACCGGTCTGGGTGTTTTGCTGATGGCAACCCTATTTCCGGTGATGGTAAACGTTGGTATCAGTCGTGGCGCAGCTGCTGCCATTTGTGCCTCCCCGGCGGCGATTATTCTCGCACCGACTTCAGGGGATGTGGTGCTGGCGGCGCAAGCTTCCGAAATGTCGCTGATTGACTTCGCCTTCAAAACGACGCTGCCTATCTCAATTGCTGCAATTATCGGCATGGCGATCGCCCACTTCTTCTGGCAACGTTATCTGGATAAAAAAGAGCACATCTCTCATGAAATGTTAGATGTCAGTGAAATCACCACCACTGCTCCTGCGTTTTATGCCATTTTGCCGTTCACGCCGATCATCGGTGTACTGATTTTTGACGGTAAATGGGGTCCGCAATTACACATCATCACTATTCTGGTGATTTGTATGCTGATTGCCTCCATTCTGGAGTTCCTCCGCAGCTTTAATACCCAGAAAGTTTTCTCTGGTCTGGAAGTGGCTTATCGCGGGATGGCAGATGCGTTTGCTAACGTGGTGATGCTGCTGGTTGCCGCTGGGGTATTCGCTCAGGGGCTTAGCACCATCGGCTTTATTCAAAGTCTGATTTCTATCGCTACCTCGTTTGGTTCGGCGAGTATCATCCTGATGCTGGTATTGGTGATTCTGACAATGCTGGCGGCAGTCACGACCGGTTCAGGCAATGCGCCGTTTTATGCGTTTGTTGAGATGATCCCGAAACTGGCGCACTCTTCCGGCATTAACCCGGCGTATTTGACTATCCCGATGCTGCAGGCGTCAAACCTTGGCCGTACCCTTTCGCCCGGTTCTGGCGTAGTCGTTGCGGTTGCCGGGATGGCGAAGATCTCGCCGTTTGAAGTCGTAAAACGCACCTCGGTACCGGTGCTTGTTGGTTTGGTGATTGTTATCGTTGCTACAGAGCTGATGGTGCCAGGAACGGCAGCAGCGGTCACAGGCAAGTAAATAGTAATGCCGGAGGCAAGTTTCCTCCGGCTTTATCATGTCACCCACTGTGGTATATGCGTTGTGGTCTGCCAACTTTGCCGTGAACAATTTCAGCAATAATCAGATGGCGGCTGGCGCAATATTCAAGATAACGTCTGGCAGTGGTGCGGCTGATGGTCAGTGCCTGCGCCACCGTTTCTGCCGTATGTTGCACACCAGGCTCTTTAAACAGTTTTCGCACCGCGTTTAGCGTCAAGGGATCAATGCCGGTCGGCAGTTCGTCTTTAGGTTCACCGCGAGCATAGGCATTAAACATCTCATCAATTTGCTTCTGGCTGGCGCTATCAATACTTTCCAGCATATGTTTACGCTGGCGGAAACGGGTTAGCGTTTGCCCCAGCCGTTCATAGGCAATGGGCTTAATGAGATAATCAAATACACCACAACGTACGGCTTCAGACACCGTTTCCATATCGCTGGCTGCAGTGGTAAACACCACGTCGCCGGGATAATGCGCCTGCACCAGTTCATGCAATAAATTAATCCCTCTGCCGTCAGGAAGATAGTTATCGAGCAAGATTAGCCCCGGCTTAAAACGCTCGATCATCATTCGGGCCTGCGCCAGGTTTCCCGCCAGTAATATCTGACTGAATCCGGGAATGTGACGAATATATTCCGCATGCATCTCTGCCAGCGGCGTTTCGTCCTCAACGATCAATAGGGTTAATGGAGCTGTCATTAGGTTTCACTTTCGGAATATAGATTGAAAATAAGGTACCGCAGGGATCATTATCTTCGAGAGTGATAACACCACCGCAGCGCGTTACGTAGCTGGCAATCAAGTACAACCCAATGCCATGTTCACCGGGCTCGTCAGCACGCGTACTGACCCCCTGCTCAAATATTTTGTCTCGTAGAGACTCTGGAACGCCGCAGCCCTGATCGGCGACTTCAATCACCACATCATCGCCTTCATCGCTGAGGAATAATTCAACGATCTCGTTTCCTTCATCGCTACGCAGGCTGGCTTCGAAGGCGTTATCAAGTAAATTGCCCACAATGGCTGCAAACTCGGTGCTATCCAGTCCTGGCGGCAGTTGCGAAAGCTGGCTACCGGGGACAATGATCATTTTTAGCCCCAGTTCCCGGGCGCGCTGCACTTTACCAAAAAGCAGCCCCGCCACCTGGCGATCGGCAAACGCCTCGCGCAGGCTGTCAATAAGCTGTTGCTGGGCCTGAGACTCCCCCTGCACCATCGCCAGCACGCGATCATACTCTTTCATCTGCAACAGACCATTGAGCGTCGACATCCAATTGAGATGCTCGTGTCGCAATGTACGAAGGCTCTCAACGTATTGTTTTATTTGCGTCAGTTGCGCATTGAGGGTGGAAATTTCGTCTTTACTGCGAAAGCTGATAATGGCCCCCAGCAAATCATCACCTGAACGAATAGCTTCCCGATTGGCAATAACGCTCAGACCGTTAAAGTTAGCCACCACATCCTGACGTTTTTCATCAATCTGTTCGGTAAAGAAATCGGCGGGCCTGACCACTTCAGCAATGGTTTTACCCAACCATTGCTGTCCGGGGGAACTCAGCCCCAGCATCTTTCTTGCGTTACGATTGATGGCGGTAATGTAACCGTGCGGATCCACCGCAATCAGCCCTTCATAAACCGAACTAAACAGCGCCTCTTGCTGACGGACCACGCGTGCGATTTGCTTTGGCTCCATGCCCATCATCTGCCGACGGATATGCGCGGCCAGGAACCACGACAGCAACATCAGAATCCCTAACAGCACGACAAACACGCCTGCCATCGGTAATAAAAACTCAGCCCGCCAGCTATCGATTTTACTCACCAGGTAGCCAATCGACACCACGCCGATGACTTTTCCATCGTCATCAAAGATTGGCGTTTTGGCGCGCATCGCCATCCCCATTGACCCTTTCCCGGTAATGAAGTAGCTCTCCCCTTTCTCCAGCGCGCCCTGTTTGGTGAACTGCATAGGATAACCAATTTTCTCCGGATTAGGATGGTAAAGGCGGATCGAGTGCCGGTCCCCAATCACCACATAATCAAAATCGGTATCTCTTTGTAATTTGTTAGCGATGGTCGCCAGCCGTTTGTAGTCACGCGTTTTCACCGCAGAGATGACACTGTCATTGGAGGCAATAATTTTCGCCTGATTCATTGCCATGTCGCGTACATGAAGCGTTAAATAGTCCTCAAAACTGGCCGTAAAATATTGCGCCAGGGCTGCAATGACAAATATTGAGAACACCAGAATCAGCAAAAAGATACGCAGCGGAAATGCCAGTCTTTGGAAAAATGCAAACTGTTTATTCTCGTTAAGCTGCAACATTGTTTTCCTTGCGGGTTGTCCCGAGCCTCTTTGACGGATGTAATTAAAATGTTGAATCAAAATACATAGATATTAATTATGATCGTGGCAAATTTTATTCATTAAATCAATTAAATCACTTAAACCTGCGAGTCATTTCGTAATTACATTAATTAAAAAACTTAAAACCATTAAATAAATAAAAAACCACTAACTCTATGTGAAATAAATCAAAATTTCACGCCGAAATACTCCTTAGGATGTATAGCGAAAGGAGAAAAAGATATACCTCGATCACCCACCTTTCTCCCAAGTGAAAATAAAAAGTTATCAGTTTGCAACATTGAACAACATTCGTTGCAAATCGATAACAACATGCACCTTCAGGATACTATTTATTATGTTCGGCAATGATATTTTCACCCGCGTAAAACGTTCAGAAAATAAAAAAATGGCGGAAATCGCCCAATTCCTGCATGAAAATGATTTGAGCGTTGACACCACAGTCGAAGTATTTATTACCGTAACCCGCGATGAAAAGCTTATCGCGTGCGGTGGAATTGCCGGAAATATTATTAAATGCGTTGCTATCAGTGAATCCGTTCGCGGTGAAGGACTGGCGCTGACATTAGCCACTGAACTGATAAACCTCGCCTATGAGCGGCACAGCACGCATCTGTTTATTTATACCAAAACCGAATACGAGGCGCTGTTCCGCCAGTGCGGTTTTTCCACGCTGACCAGCGTACCCGGCGTGATGGTGCTGATGGAAAACAGCGCCACGCGACTGAAACGCTATGCCGAATCGCTGAAAAAATTTCGTCATCCAGGGAACAAGATTGGCTGCATTGTGATGAACGCCAATCCCTTTACGAATGGTCACCGTTATCTGATTCAACAGGCTGCGGCACAGTGCGACTGGTTGCATCTGTTTTTAGTCAAAGAAGATTCTTCACGCTTCCCCTATGAAGACCGGCTGGATCTGGTGTTAAAAGGCACCGCCGATATTCCACGCCTGACTGTGCATCGCGGCTCCGAATACATCATCTCCCGCGCTACGTTCCCTTGCTACTTCATTAAAGAACAGAGCGTCATTAACCATTGTTACACCGAAATTGATCTGAAGATTTTCCGTCAGTACCTCGCTCCCGCACTGGGTGTAACTCACCGCTTTGTCGGTACTGAACCCTTTTGTCGCGTTACCGCCCAGTACAACCAGGATATGCGCTACTGGCTGGAAACGCCGACTATCTCCGCACCGCCCATCGAACTGGTTGAAATTGAGCGGCTGCGTTACCAGGAGATGCCGATATCCGCTTCCCGGGTACGTCAACTGCTGGCGAAAAACGATCTCACGGCTATCGCGCCGCTGGTCCCTGCAGTCACGCTGCATTATTTGCAGAACCTGCTTGAGCACTCCCGCCAGGACGCGGCAGCTCGTCAAAAGACCCCCGCATGAGAAACAGGTGAAAAATGAAAATAAACCAGCCCGCCGTTGCAGGCACCCTTGAGTCTGGGGATGTGATGATACGCATCGCCCCACTCGATACGCAGGATATCGACCTGCAAATCAACAGCAGCGTTGAGAAACAGTTTGGCGATGCAATTCGCACCACCATTCTGGACGTTCTCGCCCGCTACAACGTGCGCGGCGTACAGCTGAATGTCGATGACAAAGGCGCACTGGACTGCATTTTACGTGCACGACTGGAAGCCCTGCTGGCACGCGCCAGCGGTATCCCGGCTCTGCCATGGGAGGATTGCCAATGATTTCCGCTTCGCTGCAACAACGTAAAACTCGCACCCGCCGCAGCATGTTGTTTGTGCCTGGTGCCAATGCCGCGATGGTCAGCAACTCCTTCATCTACCCGGCTGATGCCCTGATGTTTGACCTCGAAGACTCCGTAGCATTGCGTGAAAAAGACACCGCCCGCCGCATGGTTTACCACGCGCTGCAACATCCGCTGTATCGCGATATTGAAACCATTGTGCGTGTCAACGCGCTGGATTCCGAATGGGGTGTCAACGACCTGGAAGCCGTCGTTCGCGGTGGTGCGGACGTTGTGCGTCTGCCGAAAACCGATACCGCTCAGGATGTTCTGGATATCGAAAAAGAGATCCTGCGTATCGAAAAAGCCTGTGGTCGTGAACCCGGCAGCACCGGCCTGCTGGCGGCGATTGAATCTCCGCTGGGCATTACCCGCGCAGTGGAAATCGCTCACGCTTCCGAGCGTTTGATCGGTATCGCCCTCGGTGCAGAAGACTATGTGCGCAACCTGCGTACAGAACGCTCCCCGGAAGGAACTGAACTGCTGTTCGCACGCTGTTCCATTTTGCAGGCCGCGCGCTCTGCGGGTATTCAGGCGTTCGATACCGTCTATTCCGACGCTAACAACGAAGCTGGATTCCTGCAAGAAGCCGCCCACATCAAACAGCTGGGCTTTGACGGCAAATCGCTGATCAACCCGCGTCAGATTGATCTGCTGCACAACCTCTACGCACCGACCCAGAAAGAAGTGGATCACGCCCGCCGCGTCGTAGAAGCCGCTGAAGCCGCCGCTCGCGAAGGCCTCGGCGTGGTTTCCCTGAACGGCAAGATGGTGGACGGTCCGGTTATCGATCGCGCCCGTCTGGTGCTCTCCCGTGCAGAACTTTCCGGCATCCGCGAAGAATAAGGCAATCAAAATGACGCAGAAAATTGAACAATCTCAACGACAAGAACGGGTAGCGGCCTGGAATCGTCGCGCTGAATGCGATCTTGCCGCTTTCCAGAACTCACCAAAGCAAACCTACCAGGCTGAAAAAGCGCGCGATCGCAAACTGTGCGCCAACCTGGAAGAAGCGATTCGTCGCTCTGGTTTACAGGACGGCATGACGGTGTCCTTCCATCACGCTTTCCGTGGCGGTGACCTGACCGTCAATATGGTGATGGACGTCATCGCGAAGATGGGCTTTAAAAACCTGACCCTGGCGTCCAGCTCCCTGAGTGATTGCCATGCGCCGCTGGTAGAACACATTCGCCAGGGCGTGGTTACCCGCATTTATACCTCCGGCCTGCGTGGTCCACTGGCGGAAGAGATCTCCCGTGGTCTGCTGGCGGAACCGGTGCAGATCCACTCTCACGGCGGACGTGTGCATCTGGTACAGAGCGGCGAACTGAATATCGACGTGGCTTTCCTCGGCGTCCCGTCCTGTGATGAATTCGGTAATGCCAACGGCTACACCGGTAAAGCCTGCTGCGGCTCCCTCGGCTATGCAATGGTTGATGCCGACAACGCAAAACAGGTTGTGATGCTTACCGAAGAACTGCTGCCTTATCCGCATAATCCGGCAAGCATTGAGCAAGATCAGGTTGATCTGATCGTCAAAGTTGATCGCGTTGGCGATGCTGCAAAAATCGGCGCTGGCGCTACCCGTATGACCACTAACCCGCGCGAACTGCTTATTGCCCGTAGCGCTGCGGATGTGATTGTCAACTCTGGCTACTTCAAAGAAGGTTTCTCCATGCAAACCGGCACCGGCGGCGCATCGCTGGCGGTAACCCGTTTCCTGGAAGACAAAATGCGTAGCCGCGATATTCGCGCCGACTTCGCCCTTGGCGGTATTACCGCGACGATGGTTGACCTGCACGAAAAAGGTCTGATCCGCAAACTGCTGGATGTGCAGAGCTTTGACAGCCATGCTGCGCAATCGCTGGCCCGTAACCCCAATCACATCGAAATCAGCGCCAACCAGTACGCTAACTGGGGTTCGAAAGGCGCATCGGTTGATCGTCTCGACGTGGTGGTACTGAGCGCGCTGGAAATTGACACCCAGTTCAACGTTAACGTGCTGACCGGCTCTGACGGCGTACTGCGTGGTGCTTCCGGTGGTCACTGCGATACCGCAATTGCCTCTGCGCTTTCCATCATCGTCGCGCCGCTGGTACGCGGTCGTATTCCGACTCTGGTGGATAACGTGCTGACCTGCATCACCCCGGGCTCCAGTGTCGATATTCTGGTCACAGACCACGGTATCGCAGTTAACCCGGCACGTCCGGAACTGGCAGAACGTCTGCAGGAAGCGGGCATTAAAGTGGTTTCCATTGAGTGGCTGCGCGAACGTGCGCGTCTGCTGACCGGTGAACCACAGCCGATTGAATTCACCGACCGCGTCGTTGCCGTTGTGCGTTACCGCGATGGCTCGGTGATCGATGTTGTGCATCAGGTGAAGGAATAAGCCATGCACCTGCTTCCTGAACTCGCCAGCCACCATGCGGTATCAATTCCCGAGCTGCTCGTCAGCCGGGATGAAAGGCAAGCACGGCAACACGTCTGGCTCAAGCGCCATCCTGTTCCACTGGTCTCCTTTACCGTGGTTGCGCCTGGGCCGATTAAAGACTGCGAGGTCACACGCCGAATTTTTAATCATGGCGTGACAGCCTTGCGTGCCTTAGCCGCAAAACAGGGCTGGCAAATTCAGGAGCAGGGTGCACTGGTTTCCGCCAGCGGGCCGGAGGGCATGTTGAGCATTGCCGCCCCGGCTCGCGACCTCAAGCTCGCCACCATTGAGCTTGAACATAGTCATCCTCTCGGGCGGTTATGGGATATCGATGTCCTGACGCCCGAAGGCGAAATTCTCTCCCGCCGCGACTATTCACTGCCGCCTCGCCGCTGCCTGTTGTGCGAGCAAAGCGCAGCCGTCTGCGCGCGTGGAAAAACCCATCAACTGACCGATTTACTCAACCGCATGGAGGCACTGCTGAACGATGTCGATGCCTGCAACGTCAACTAAAACCACAAAGCTTGCGACGTCATTAATCGATGAGTACGCCCTGCTGGGCTGGCGCGCCATGCTGACTGAAGTCAATCTGTCACCGAAACCAGGCCTCGTGGATCGCATTAACTGCGGTGCGCACAAAGATATGGCGCTGGAAGATTTCCACCG
>OGDJ01001110.1_pt1 | contig 11125 bp, 7 predicted proteins | sample 1570401 | NCBI WGS metagenome assembly OGDJ01 (sample SAMEA2582185, study PRJEB24529) | metagenome | biome: Human gut stool | place: China | collected 2011
GAAAATATAAATAATGTTAATGGAAAAGATTATATCAATATTATAAAAAAGAATAATCCTAGTAAGCTGCTTATTGTAGGCGGACCACCATGCCAGCCGTTTTCTAAAGCGGGTTATTGGGTAAAAAACGAAAATAGGAAAGCGAACGATGATCCTAGAAATATGATAGAACCATATTTTAGATTGATTTCTGAAATAATGCCAGATGGATTTGTATTAGAAAATGTTGAGAGTATACTTCATCCATCGAATCGACCGGCCGTTGATGTAATAGTAAATAATATGGAAAAACTTGGCTATAATTTTTCTATGCTAAAGACAAATGCAGCAGACTATGGAATACCGCAAAAAAGGAAAAGAGTTTTTTTTATTGCTACAAAAAAGAAGATAAAGGCTAGTATTGTACAGACTCATGGAGATGATAAGGCTATAAAAAATAATCCGAAACTTCTACCATATGAAAGGGTAATTGATTGGATTGGAAAATTTGATGACGAGTTATACTATTGTGATGAGCAAGTTGATACAACAGGAAAATGGAATCATGAGTTAACTTGTATTCCACCAGGAAAGAACTATATTGCGTTATCGGAAAAAGCAGGTTATCCTAATCCGGTATTTATTGCAGGTAAGCGTTATTGGAGCTCTTTATTAAAACTACATCCCTTACATCCATCTTGGACAATTATAGCTAGTCCTGGACATTGGGAAGGTCCATTCCATTGGAATAATAGACGATTATCTATACGGGAATGTGCTGCAATACAAACATTTCCAAATGATTATGTTTTCTATGGCAGTGAAAGATCTGCAAGAAAACAGATAGGAAATGCAGTTCCGCCATTATTGGCAAAGAAAATTATCGAGGAATTATGTAGGTGGATATAATGAGAAAACCAAAAGTTGTAAGTTTATTTTCTGGTGCAGGAGGACTTGACATAGGATTTAAAAAAGCAGGATTTCATACAGTTTTTGCAACTGATGTATGGGATATTGCATGCAATACACTTAAAGCTAATAATATGGCAGACGAAGTTATTTGTAATGATGTAAGAAAGATAAATTTTGATGAAGTTGTTAACAAGTATGGAGAGATAGATTGTGTTATAGGAGGCCCTCCTTGTCCGCCATATAGTCAAACTCGTCATTATTTGGTGGGAAAAGCGGATGGACTCAATGATGAAAAAGCAGGATTTGCGGTTCCTGAATATTTTAGAGCTATTGAAGAAATAAAACCACGAGTGTTTTTCTTTGAAAATGTAGATGGATTCACATTTAAGACACATACGGAAGCATTTGATTTTTTGAAAGAAAGAAGTTATGAATTGGGGTACAATATAACATACAAAGTAGTTAATTGTGCGAATTACGGAATACCACAAACAAGAAAAAGATTTATATGTGTCGGCATAAGAAATGATGTTGGTGAAAAGTTTGATTTTCCTTTTGAAACACATTCCGAGAATGCAAAAGTTAAAGGTACATTGCCATGGGTAACATGCAAAGATGTTATAGGAGAGTTTGACAATATAACAGAAGAAGAAAAATTGCAGAGACCTGGATCTAAAGATTATGATTTGTTTGTTAATATTCCACCAGGAGATAATTATTTGTATTATACAGAAAAGAGAGGATGTAAAGATCCTAAATTTAAATGGAAATCAAGATATTGGACATTTTTATTAAAGTTAAGTCCAGATAGACCATCCTGGACATTACAAGCGAGTTTTTCTAATAATCAAGGTCCTTTTCATTGGCGCAATAGATTTTTGCGAATAGAGGAAGCAAAAAGGATTCAGACATTTCCGGATCAGTATAAATTGATGGGGGATTTTAAGCAACAGTGGAGGCAAATTGGGAATGCGGTGCCATCATTAATGGCAGAAATTGTCGCAAAAAAAATAAAGGAGGAATATTTTAGTGAGTGATGAACAAAAAAATATTGATGATGGAAAACGCTGGCAGGTTGATTATGATTGTAATTTAGTGTGGGAGCAAACAAGTAAATCAAACACTAATCTAAATGAATTGAAAAAATTATTTGGATATGCAGAACGTTTTTATGACATATTACCATCAAGTTTTGAAAAATCTGATGGTCCTTATTATAAGATAATATTGAAACCAAAGGATAATTGGTCAAGTATCCCCGATATGGATGATAATCTCAAGCGTAATTTCTATGAGGATACTCAAGAAATTAATGTGGCTTTTTTGACAATATCAAATGATACAAGAGAGAATAATAAAAAAGGAAAAGAAAAAATTATTTCAAGTAATTTGAAAAATCATATTAATTCCATTAAATTACGCTGCCAGGGTAATTTATATTATGAGAATCTTAAGAATAAGGTTATAATAGCGAGATACTCGTATAAACAAAATGAAGATATAGATAAATCATTGTATATAGCATTTCCAGAGGAGGTTATTGGAAATGGACAGAAAAGCTATAGAGTTAAATGTCAGAATTTAAAAAAGGCTAGACGTTATGGTATATATGCAGATCAAAGCTCGGAGTATAAAGAAGTGGTTTTTGAAGCAGACAAATTAGGAATTTACATTGCTAACAGAGAAGTTTTACATGAAATGAGAGGTAATGTAGGAAATGTGCCTGATATTGATTTGGTTCAAAATGGTGAACAAAAAACATGTTTACATTTTTTATATAATAGAATTATTTTTGGCGCACCAGGAACCGGAAAAAGCCACAAACTAGAGGTAGATAGTAGATTGTTTGAAAATAATTTTGAAAGAGTAACATTTCATCCAAACTATTCATATGCACAGTTCGTTGGAACATATAAGCCAGTTCAGGATGAAAATTCAGCGGATATTGTTTATGAATATGTTCCAGGACCTTTTATGAGGATATATGTGAAAGCACTTAATAATCCAAATGATAACTTTTTGCTTCTAATTGAGGAAATTAATAGAGCGAATGTTGCATCAGTTTTTGGAGATGTTTTTCAGTTGTTAGATAGAAAGAATGGAATAAGTGAGTATCCAGTCGCAACAACTGAGGATATAAAAAAGTATTTAATAAAAGAACTTAAATGCTTTAAGAAGAAAGATAGTATTGGAAATGAATCTATAAAAAGTTTTGATGAATTTTCGGATGATGATATAAAGAAATGTATGTATATGTGTGTTCCATCAAATATGTACATATGGGCAACAATGAACAGCGCAGATCAGGGCGTATTTCCAATGGACACAGCATTTAAGCGTAGATGGGAATTCGAATATTTAAGTGTCAATGATGATGAGCAGGTTGCAGCAATAAAAGATTATGTCATACCAATGTGTTTTAAGGACAATAAAGCGGATCATTATATTGGCTGGGATAGTTTAAGAACAAGGATAAATAATATTTTGACATCTGAAAAGTGTAAGGTTAATGAAGACAAGCTTTTAGGACCATTTTTTATATCTAAAAATATGTTAGACGAGATAAAGAATAATAAAGAGCAAATAGACGAATTAGAAGCAAAAGATGAAGCTTCTCGGACTGAGAAGGATAACGAAGCACTTAAAGATATGCATCAAAAAGAGAACAATTATATAAAAGCATTTGAAAGTAAAGTAATCATGTATTTGTTTGAAGATGTTATGAAGATGCGTCCAGAGAACATATTTATAGGTCATCATAAAAAGAATGGAAAGATGATTTTTTCAGAAATATGTAAAGCCTTTGAGCAGGATGGTGAAGGCATATTTGGAATTGAAGATTTGGAAAATATATAAAAAGGGGATGAGAGACAATGACGAAAGGTTTCTTTCGTGAGAGAAAGCATTATTCTTTACAGGAAATAACAGACAATTTAATTAACCTAAATATGGAAGAAACCAGACGCATTGTCGGGATTCTTAAAAAATATGGAGTAGTTAAAGCTGTAAAAAAGAATAAGCCGGATTTTGATGATTTATTAAATGAAGATATTGTCTTGACTGATGTAATAGACAACTCAAGCGATATAGAATATATATTTGATTATGTTGGAGTTGTTGTAATCGAGGGACAAGTTTTTAAATGTTATCCTAAATATATCAAATCAACAGAACATTTATTTGAAAATCTAAAGCAGGTTTTAAAGGTTATAAAAAAATATAATGCATCGGAACAATTGATTTATCTGTTTAATGGAGAAGATGATAGTAAAATTTTTAATAGATTGGCTGTATCTATTCATTTGTTAGAGACATATTATGCTGATGGTTTGTACACAAATCAGAAAGATATAATTGAAACAAATGGAGAAGGTGAGATTTTATGGGATAAGACTATAAATGAAACATTTGCAATTATACAGAATAACAAACCATATTATGTGGAATTACAGACTAAGAATACGATTGACAATGACTATGATTATTTTCGGCGGCTACATGAATGTGTTCTTACACAATGTAGTAGAGAATTATCAGATGCAGGACTTTTAGAATTGTTTGAATTGACAGAAGTTGAGCTGACACAAGAAGATCTGTCTGATTTTGGTGATGCGAGTTATATATTATATCGGTTGCAGTCTGAGATACAAACTCAATATATTACAAGGAAACAGAATCTTCTAAAAACAATATATACATATATTGCTAACGAGAAAACAGACAAAAATGATGTGAGCTATAGTTTATATGGAACTAATAGTTTTAACTTAGTTTGGGAAAAAGTATGTGCTGATAATTTTGGAAGTGTTCTAGATAAGAAAATAGTAGATCTTCCATTAAGTAATCCGGAATGGATTAAAGTTGAATATAAAGATAAGACATTAAGAAAAGTGATTAAATCACCAAGATGGAGAAAAACAGAGTTTCCGGATGTAGAAGATCCGAAGGTGAAAACATTAAAACCTGATTTGGTATGCATATATCCTGTTGATGAACAGAAAAAAGATTATTGCTTTGGAATATATGATGCAAAATATTATTGTATAGATTATCAAATACATGGAGATAAAGCTATCATTAGTGGACAACCGGGTGTAGGTGATGTCACAAAGCAATATTTATATCAATTAGCATTTGATGATTTTATTATGAAACAGGGATACAGATATGTGCAAAATATGTTTTTCTGTCCTGATGAAATTGGAGATAAGCAGTATGGCTGGGTACAGATGGAAATTCTAAATCATATTGGAAATAAAAGATTGGAAAACATAGCCGTTGTGAAATTATGTGCATCAAAGATGTATCAACTGTATCTTGATAATCAGACAATTAGTGAGCATGAGATTAATCAATATATACCAGATATAGGTAGACAAGAAATATCAGAGCAAAATTTTGCTAATCGAATGCTGGCATATCTTATGCGTATTACAAACGCTAGTAAAATGGCTGAGGAAAAGCTTGAGATGAAAGCAGAACAAGGTAAATTGATATATCCTAGACAGATAAAAAGAGAACTTGGAGCGAAAATTATTTATGATGCTATTTGCCCGGTTGCAAGCAAAGCTTTTTACGGATTTAATCCATACGAAAAAGAAAACTATGGCAATATGGTAGCAGAGGATATAGGCAACTCTTATGGAAGATGCAATCAGATTGCAGATGCATCTATTGAAATAGAGAAAAAGATAAAAGAGTTGTCGGAAAAGGAACTTCAGAATGAAAAGGTAATTATAGATATTCTCAGGAAGTGTTTTGAGGATAAAGAAGATATAGCATCTATGGCTGAAGGGGATAACTTGGAGATGCTTGTGGAAAAAGTTATGGAATTAGTAAGGAATTTGTATTTGTAAATTGTAATTAATATTTCATAATTTTGAAGATAGGTATTAACTGCCTAAGTAAAATGGTCAATTGAATTTAAGAAAGAACGAGAAAGTGATGAGACTGAAATGAATAAGAAGTGCCAAATATTTACTCCTGATGGGTATGGAAAAAAACTATTGGATTGTATACAGTATTGCGAAAATATATACGACAAGAACATATTGGAGAATTCATGTGGAGATGGGAATATTTTGGCTGTAATTGCAGAACGATATATTGATGATGCAAAAGCACATGGATTATCAAATCAACAGATAAAAAAAGGTTTATCAAAGCATATATGTGGTGTAGAGATTGATCCAGAACAATATAAGAAGTGCCTTCAGAAATTAAATTCGTTAGCAAAAAAAAGGGGGATAAATGGTGTTAGGTGGAATATTGTTAATGAAGATTATTTAAAATGGGAATGTGATAGAAAATTTGAATTTATTGTAGGGAATCCTCCTTATATTACATATCAAGAATTAGATGAAGAAAATAGAGATTATGTAAGAAAAAAATTTTCTACATGTGAAAAAGGAAAATTTGACTATTGTTATGCATTTATTGAAAGAAGTGGAGACAGCTTGAGTGATGATGGTAAAATGTCTTATTTAATTCCAAGTAGTATATTTAAAACGGTATTTGGGAAAAAACTTCGTTCTTATATTAAACCATACTTACAAGAAATATATGATTATACTCAGGATAAAATGTTTGATGATGTATTAGTAAAATCAGCCATAATTATAATTAATAAATCTATAACGAACAATGAAATGATTTATTATGATATGGCAAATGAGGATAAAATATATATTAATACTGAAAATTTAACAAATAAATGGTTTTTTACAAAAAATAATATACCTGGAACAAGGCGTTTTGGAGATTATTTTCAGGTTGCTCATGTAGTTGCAACCTTATTAAATGAAGCCTATGTGTTAAAAGAGGAAAACTGTCAAGATATAAATGAGTTTTATTGTTGTAATGGCAAAAAAATAGAAAAAAAGGTTGTTAGGGAAACAGCAACTCCGCGCTCGTTACGATATAAAAAAAGGGAAAAAATAATTTTCCCTTATGATTATAAAAATGGAAAATTAATTAGATATTCAACGCAGCAGTTTAACACACAATTTCCTGGAGCAGTTAATTATTTAAATGACTTTAGAGAACAGCTTGATGAACGAGAAAGTGACAGAAACGCATTATGGTTTGAATATGGTCGCTCTCAAGCATTAGCAGGATTGAACAAAAGAAAATTATTGATTTCTACAGTCATCACTGAAAAAGTAGTAGTATATATGTTAAAGAAAAAGTGTATACCATATGCAGGAATGTATATTGTGCCAAAAGCAGATAATAAAACATATAAACTGGAGGATGCTAAGGAAATTTTAGAAAGTGATGAATTTATGAAGTATGTCCAAGATGTAGGGATTCATATTAGTGGAACTTCTTTGAGAATTACATCAAAGGATATTGAAGAATTCAAATTTTAGGAGGTGGCTTGAGTGGAAGAATTAAAGTATGTTATAGAAGATAGTACGATAGCGGAATTGTTAGGTGTGCAGAATTTTTCTACAGATGAGGCTGCAATACTTGAATTAGTTAAGAATGCATATGATGCTAATGCCTTGAATTTAAAAATTACATTTCAGAATGACACACTTCGATTTGAAGATAATGGCATTGGCATGAATGCAGACGATATAAAAAAACATTGGATGCATATAGGTAAAAGTAGCAAAGAATATGAAATAATAGATGAAAATAATAAAAAAAGAATTCAAGCTGGTTCGAAAGGTGTTGGAAGATTTGCATTATCGAGACTAGGGTATAGAGTATGTTTGAAATCAAAAAAAATAGATTCTGTTGGTGTAATTTGGAAAACAGATTGGAATACATCTGTTTTAGATGAGAACTACGACATTCACACTAAAGGAACAGATATAGAAATAATAGGATTAAGGGAAAAGTGGAATAAAAAACGCATAGAAAATTTAAATAAGTACTTAGAAAGAACTTACCATGATACATCTATGGAGATAAGAATCATTTCAGATAATTATGATGAAATTGTAGTGGAACATTTTCCTAAAGCTGAAGTCGGAATCAATTGTAGAAGTAATATTGTTTTAAAGTATAACCAAGGAATTTTAGTGACATCAGTAGAGTCAGATGAGTTCGAAAATGAGGCTTTAAAATATTGTTCAGGGATTGATATAAAAAAATATGAAACGAAAACGGATATTGTTAATGAGTTGAAAGGAAACAAAATTACGGAGCTTTTAGATGCTGATATACAAACAGTGGTTAATGATATTGGCGAATTTTCAGCAAATTTATACTTTAATATTTCCACATCAAAAGATGAAAAAGAGAAATTTTTATACAAGTATTTAAACACACCTAAAAATATTGAAAGTGGAATAATATTATATAGAAATGCATTTAGTATATCTTCATATGAAGGAAGGAAAGATTGGTTAGGACTTGGAAAAAGATCTAGAAAATCCCCTGCGGCAGCTTCTCATCCAACGGGTGCATGGCGTGTGAGAGAAAATCAGATGGCAGGTTATGTCATGATAGATAAAAAGAAGAATGCTGTGCTTCAGGATATGGCTAACCGCCAAGGCTTAGATGAAAATATTTATTATCAGTTATTTGTTGAAATAATATTAGTAGGCATTAAAGAATTTGAAAGATATAGACAAAATATTGTTAGAAAAATAAATGCTAAGAATCAGGTAGAAGGGCAAAAAGCCACACCTATTTCTTATCGAGTATTAAACCGACCGACATCTGTTAGTGGTTTAACAAAGGAAGAAGCAAAGCAATTAGCAACAGAAATCAAAAGTTATAAAAAGGAGGGAAAACAATATCAGAAAGATAAAGAAGCGGTAGAGGCTAGATATAAATATGATGTAAGAATTTTAAATGTATTAGCAACAACGGGATTAAAAGCTTCATCCATTGCGCATGAAATGAAAAATGATAGAAATGCCATATATGATAATTACAATAATATAGTAGATGCATTAAAAGAATATGGTATGTGGGATGAATTGAATTCTTCTGAAAAAACGAGAAAATCTTATAAAAATGTACCTTATTTGTTGGAAAGTAATGATGTTGTTGGAAAAAAATTGGTGACATTCATGGACACTATGTTGGAAGAAATAGAAAAAAAACAGTTTGAGATTAGGTACCAGAGTATAGCAGATATCTTAACTGTTATAAAAAAAGTGTGGGAAAGAGATTACGCATGGCTTAGTATTGAAATTATAATGGATGAAGATATTGTTTATCAGATTTCAGAAGATATATTGCAGGTTATTTTTGATAATCTGATTTTAAATAGTGTGCAGCAAAATGAAAATACGCAAAAACTAATGATCACTATATCTATAAATGAGACTAATGGATTTTTAAATATTAAATATTGTGATAATGGAAAAGGACTTGATGATAAGTATAAAACGGATCCGATGAAAATATTAGAGGTACATGAAACTACAAGAACTAACGGGCATGGTCTCGGAATGTGGATTGTAAATAATACATGTACAATGTCAGGAGGAGAAATACAGAAAATATGTGGGGAAAAGGGATTTGAAATAGAATTCACTATAGGAGGAAAAATATAATGGAAAACTTAAAAATTATATATATAGATGATTATCCGGAGACTTCATTATCCAAATATTTGGATAAATATAAGAATTCGAGTTGTAATGTTGAATCTTTAGATATTAAATTCAATCCAGATGCAGGATACGAGAGTTTGATTAATAATCCGGATGTTAAATCAGCAAATATAATTTTTATAGACTCAAAATTATTTGAAAATAGAACAGCAATAGCAGGAAAGTTTACAGGAGAAGAATTTAAAATTATTCTAAAAAAATATTTTCCGTTTATAGAGGTGATTGTTATTACACAAAATGAAATCGCCCCAGATTATGAAACAATTTCTAAATATGATCCTAAATGCGGAAAGACGCCAGTGGAATATTATGATGAAAAGCTTCCTCCAATATTGGACCAATGTATTAGAAATATTTTTGAAGTTAGAAAAATTACCTCAGAATTGCAAAAGAATACTAGCTGGGAAAAAGTTATGGTCGAAAAAATAGTGAATTCAGTTAATGGTCAAGGAAAATTTGATGAATTTACTAAGAATGATATTGATGATGTGATAAAAATGTTTCAAGAGTTGCAGACAAAAGTAGAGGGATAGGAATATGGACTACAGAAAAACAAAGTATTGTCCAGAATTAATTGATGTGTCACATAAAAAGAAAGAAGTAGAAAAATTAGTTGAAATAGAGCACCCTAATGCAAAAGATATGCATAGATATATTAGTGATAATTCTCAGAAATTTAAGTTGGAATTTATTAAAGCATATAATGGGAAATGTGCATATTGTGGAGCTTCAATTGATTTGATAAAAAAGACTGAATTTGAAATAGATCATTTTTTATATGAAAAAGCTCCTATATTTGCTACAAAAAAAGATGCAGGTTATATGGGAAATTTAATCTTATCATGTCATGACTGTAATCATAATAAAAATTCATTTTGGATTGAAAAGGAAGAAATGGATACATTGAATCCGGATGGAGAAAAAATTAAGAATGTATTTATAAGAGATGACAAATATTATATTCGGATAAATGATGAGTTTAAAAAAAATACAACTATAGAAGGGTTTTATAATAAGCTTTGTTTGGGATCTGAATTACATAGGCTGGATTATTTAATAATGAATATAATTGGATTGCAGAGGTATTGTGAAGACAATAGTGATTTATATGTCGGACTTGGAAAAATACTGGATATAATAAGGGAAAAGAGAAATATTATGTAGAATAAAGTTCTAATCATAATGTTTTATTTATGCAATATTACGCAGAAAAATTTTTGCAAAGAAGGATGTGAATTCATGGACATAAAGCAGCTAATTGGTGAAACCACAGATTACGACAAAAAACTTGCACTTGAAGAAAAGAAACCTAAGAGCTGGTGTAAGAGTATCAGTGCGTTTGCTAATTGTTTTGGAGGCAAGCTTATATTTGGTGTATCTAATGATAGTGAGTTGGTGGGACTTGCGGATGCAGAAGGTGATGCGGAGAAAATTAGTGAAGCAATAAAAATACATTTAAATCCAATACCGGAGTTTAGGCTTTCATTTGAAAAAGATGAGGACAAGACTTTTGTTATTGTAGAAGTTATGAAAGGGCAGCAGACACCATACTATTATGAGGGAGACGGGCAACTTGTCGCATTTATGCGTATAGGAAATGAAAGTGTTCCAGCGACTCCTTCACAACTAAGAGAACTGGTTCTTCGTGGGAGCGG
>OGDJ01001118.1_pt1 | contig 10978 bp, 15 predicted proteins | sample 1570401 | NCBI WGS metagenome assembly OGDJ01 (sample SAMEA2582185, study PRJEB24529) | metagenome | biome: Human gut stool | place: China | collected 2011
CCGACAAAAATGGAATCCCAAGCAGTCTTTTTAAAACTAATATCATAGCCATCAATATACCTACTAGCTGATTTAATCACTTGAATATCATAGCCAGTCAGTTGACCTTTAGTATTTTGATAAGAAAAAGGTTTGATATCCCCTGCTGTGGCAACGACAGCTTTTTGATCAGCTGCCTCAACATGAACTGTCAGTCCTGCACTTAATAAAATAGTTAATCCTAATAAACTTTTTTTCATTTTCATACCTCAAGCTCCACTAAAACTACAGTTGCTGTACTAAATATCCAAAAATCTTCCGACTTTCTGCTTTTTCTAACAGTAATTCTGGATGCCATTGGAAGCCTAAAATGGGGGCTCCATCCTTACTTTCATAAGCTTCAATTGTGCCGTCACGTGGGTCACGTGCTGTCGCCACCAAGCTCGGCGCCAACTCTTTCACACTTTGTTGGTGGAATGAATTGACCCAAGAACCATTAGCAACTAGCTCACTAACGCGGCTGTTAGGCAAAATTTCTACTTCTTGTGATGTCCCTGAAAACTCTTTTTGCCAGTGGTTTTCAACCTTTTGGTTCAAGGTTCCACCCAAAGCAACGTTAAGCAGCTGCATACCACGGCAAACTGCAAAAATTGGTTTCTTTTGCTTCAAAGCTTCTTTAATCAAAGCCAGCTCAAATTTATCACGTTCCAAGCTATAATCATCACTGTCAATTAATTTTCTTTCGCCATAAAATTCAGGCGTTACGTTTTGACCGCCTGATAGGATTAATTTATCAATCATGTCGATGTAATCTTTAGCCAAGTCTGGACTAGCAACAGGAATAACAATCGGAAGTCCCCCAGCTTCCTTGACCCCGTCAGATAAACTTCTTGATACCACATCATATGGCAAACCAGAGTGTTCTGGAAGTTCTTTGATATTTCCTGAAATGCCAACAACAACTTTTTCCATACAAGCACCCCACTTTCTATCAATTATAAGAAGCCACTTTCTAAGTTAGAAATATTGTAAACCAAATCCCCAAAGATTACCAATAGTTATTTTTTATCAGAGAGATAGGCTTTAGCTATAACGAAAAAAGACGCCCAGCCTTTCGACTGAATGTCTCTTTCTTACTATCAGATTAGAAATCAGATACGTTGTGGTAAACTTTTTGAACGTCTTCGTCATCTTCAAGAGTGTCAATAAGTTTTTCAAATATTTCAAGGTCTTCACCTTCAAGAGTTACTTCTGATTGAGGAATCATTTCAAGTTCAGTAACTTTGAATTCTTCGATGCCGTTAGCACGCAAAGCTTCGATACCTTTGTGAAGGTCAGTTGGAGCTGTGTAGACAGTCACTAAAGCATCTTATGCTTCAACATCTTCAACATCAACTTCAGCTTCTAGCAATTGTTCAAAAATACTGTCTGCATCGTCACCATCAAAGACAATAACCCCTTTTTTGTCGAACATGTAAGAAACTGAACCAGATGCTCCCATGTTACCACCGTTTTTACCAAATGCAGTACGCAGGTTAGCAGCAGTACGGTTAACGTTACTTGTCAAAGTATCAACGATAATCATTGAACCGTTTGGTCCAAATCCTTCGTAACGACCTTCAACGAAAGTTTCGTCTGTATTACCTTTTGCTTTATCGATAGCGCGGTCGATAACGTGTTTTGGTACTTGCGCTTGTTTTGCACGTTCAAGTACGAATTTAAGAGCTGAGTTTGATTCTGGATCTGGTTCACCTTTTTTAGCAGCAACATAGATTTCAACACCAAATTTAGCGTAAACTTTTGAGTTAGCACCATCTTTGGCAGTTTTTTTGGCAACAATATTGGCCCACTTACGTCCCATGGGTAGTCTCCTTTGTAAAGATTTTTATTTATTTTAGCATGATTAAGTGATTTGACCAATAAAATAGCCAAATCATTGAACTACTGAATTAGCAAAGCTAAATTCGTAATCCTTTTTATTATAGCACTTTGACAAGGCTGTGTAAAATGTTCCTAAAAATAAAAAGCGAAAACTGAGCTCAACAAAAGCCCAGTTTTAAGTCTGTTTATGTAAGCGCTCATTTAATGATTCTAATCGGCTGATTTTCTCAAAGCTTGGTTTTAAAATTATCTATTTTTAACATATTCTGCAATGGCAGAACTGACAAAACTAGCTGTCCCTTGACCTGCCGCTTTATCGATAAAAGCTGTGAAACGATTATCCGCAATATACATTTGCCCCAGACCTGACAAAATCTCCATATCACATGGGTAAAAATGCTCACTAATATAGCTTTGTAAAGTTTCAACTTGTTTTTGAACCTTGCCATCAGAAAGAGAATGCTCTTTTAGCTTTGCAAAGTCTCTCATTATCGCTGCCATTTCTTCCGTAATGACCGAAAAATCAGTCTGTGGATTTTTTTCAAATGCTTGATAAGCTTCCGTTGTTCCCCAACGTTCTTTAGCTTCTCTTTGAAAAGCTTCCAAATCCGACTTGTCATAAGCTGTGAATGTCATCATGTTTTCTCCATTTTCCTGTAAGGACTTAGCATGAGAAATGACCTTTTCCAAATGCTCTTTTTTCAATTCGAGCCATTTTATCTGCTCGCATAAAGCCTCTTCTTTGTCATAGCTTGGGTCCGACAGGATTTCCTTTATTTTTTTAAGAGGAAATTCTAGCTCACGAAACAAAAGAATTTCTTGCAAGCGTTCAAAGGCTTGCTTATCATAAAAGCGGTAGCCATTTTCTCCGATAAAGGATGGTTTTAAAAGACCAATCTGGTCATAATAGTGCAAGGTACGCACGCTAATGCCTGATATCTGACTCATCTCTTTTACTGTTTTCATGTACTAGCTCCTCTCGGTGATAAGTATAGGCTATAACGTTACGTTAGGGGCAAGAGAAAAAATGAAGTTTTTTGTTTGTAAACGTTTACTTATTAATTCTCACTGGAACTTTTCCCCAAGTTTGTTCTTGAAGTTGTGGATTTCCAAGCTGATAGACTTGGTCAGCTTGTTGCGTCACTGCGTCCCACGGTTTTGCACCGATTCGAGCGACGATATCCACAGACTTTCTCACCGTTTTAAGGTGCTTTTGCCCCTTTTCGGTAAATCCAAGCACGTGAACCGCTTCTGGCAATGGTTTTTCCACAGCTCCGACCAAAATGTAAGTCAAAATGCGACGAATTCGAGCCTTCGTGTAGCGTTTTGTGGCGACTTTATCCACCAATTCATCCACAGTCGCTACGCTCCGAATAGCAGAGCGGATACGGCTGGCTAACTCTTCATTAACCTGGAAAATTCCTGTCAAATCAGGGTTTGTCACGATTTGGTACTTGAGCAATTGGAAATAATTCTCCCAAGTCACTTGAGGGGCGCCTAGGAAAAGGTCAGCTTGCGGCATAAATTTATCCACAAAAGCTTTGTCTTGTCTGTGGATACGCAAATTTGTCGCGGAAGCAAATGCGACATCAGTCTCAAGCGAGTGATAACCAGCTCCCTGACGCATGATTGGGCTAAGCTTGATTGATTTTCCTGCGCAAGCTTTGGCATAAGAAAGCCCTAAAATATGATTTGGCGTGTTGCCTGTGAAGTTGACACCAGCAAATGTCTCCCACATTTTCTGCGTTTTCTGTGGATAAGACAAATTATCTGGTAAATTTTGCAAGTAATCCACCATTTTCTGTTGATTATCCGCATAAATCTGTGAAAAGTGTTGATAATCCAGATTTTCTTCTGTCCCAAATGCCAAGTTATCCACACCAAGGCGCTCTAAAATGTCCACCGCACCTTGTGCAAAGTAATCCGCTGACTGAACAGCCACCAAAAATGGCAATTCAACCACCAAATCAGCGCCATTTCGCAGAGCCATTTCCGCGCGTGTCCATTTGTCCACAACCGCAGGCTCACCACGTTGGACAAAATTCCCAGACATGGCAACAATCTTGACCCCTTCAGCCTGCGACAACAAATACTTATGCCCATTATGAAAAGGATTAAACTCAGCAACGATACCAGTGATAGTCATGTTGTGCTCCTTAGAGAAATTTCTCCCCTACTTCTGGCACACAAAGAACCAGCGTTCTGATTTTTTGCGTGGCTTTTTATCTTCGAAATCAGCGTAGAGTTTGAATGATTTGAAGCCTGCTTGTTCCAAGAGGATGTCGTAAGTCAAGACTTCGTAAGTGCGTTCTTCGTGGACTTCGTCGTAGCGTGTGAAGCGCCCGTCTTCGTCTTGCAAGAAGAAAGTCAATTCGTGGACAACTGAGTGTGGTGCGTCATCCGCGTATGTATCCCAGACCATGGCAAACTCTTCAGCATTTTCGTGGTAAGAATAGCCAGGAAAGACAGTGTCAGTCTTATAAGTTGAGTGTACGTCAAAGATGAAGACACCGCCGTCATTTAAGCTGTCGTAGACTTGTTTGAAGACATCACCGACTTCAACCTCATCAGCCATATAGCAAATAGAATCTGAATAGCATGTCACCAAATCATATTTACCAGCTTCAGATAAATCAAGCATGTTACCTTGTTTGAATTCGATGTTCTCCCCTGCTGATTCTGCGCGTTTTCTAGCGATTTCAAGCATATCTTCACTCAAATCAAGCCCTGTCACATCAAAACCAGCTTTAGCAAAGCGTACTGACTGAATCCCAGTTCCGCAGGCTAATTCCAAGAATTTTTTCTTATCTTTTGGAAAATGGCGGAGCGAAAAATCAGTCCATTTATCATAAAGGCTGTCATCCATGATAGCATCGTAAACTGATGCGAATTTTTCGTAGTTTTTGTTCATTTTCGTTTCTCTTCAAGTTTCAAAAACCTTGCCAAATGGCAAGGCAAGGTAAGATTATCCTTAAGCAAGGTATTCTGACACGTCAACCATTGGTGCTTCATGCCACAATTTTTCGATATTGTAGTGTTCGCGTTCGTCTTCTGAGAAGATGTGAACAACAACGTCGTTAAGGTCAAGAAGTACCCAACCTGTACGACTATCACCTTCAGCGTGACTAGCATCTCCACCTGCTTCTTTAACTTTTTCACGGATATTTTCTGCAATAGCATCCAATTGACGAGTGTTCATAGCGCTAACGACTACAAAGTAATCAGTCACACTAGTCAATCCGTAAAGGTCCAAAACGACCATATCTTCTGCACGTTTCTCATCAGCTGCTTTCACAACAACAGCTAAAAGTTCTTCTTTAGTCAATATAAATCCTCTTTCAATCTTATAACTATCCGACTTACCAATGTCAGATGATTCTTCAAACTAGCCTTTCAAATAATCGACATACGCGTTATAGGTTTCAATGGTTTGTGGGAAGATTGGAAAGGCTTGGTGTGCAAGGTGCTCAACGGTATGAACCGTTTCATAAGCCACTGCCTTATCAAGCGATTCTTTAGCAATCACACGCGCTTCTTCCACCAATGGAAAACGGCGACCTGGCTCAATGTAATCAGCGACATAGATAATCTTATCAAGCAATGACATGGCTCCAGAGCCAACAGTATGCGTCTCAATGCTACGCAAGATTTCCTTATCTGTCACACCCAAGTCTTCTTGAATCTTGTAAATACCAACCATGCCATGCCAGACATTGTTGCCCCATTTTTTGAGTTCTGGGTCAAAATTATACTTGTCAATCAAGTCTAAAAATACTTGATCAGAAAATTCCTTGGCATAATCATGAATCAAACCAGCTAGTCCAGCTTTTTCAGTGTCATAGCCATAACGCTCGGCTAGTTCAATCGCTGATTTTTCCACACCAAGGACGTGTTTAAAACGTTTCTCGCTCATGGCTGATGCAACTTTTTCTAAAAGCTCAGCACGTTCGATTCCCGCTGTGTATGTCTCATAGGTCACGGTAAAGACCTTCTTTCTCAATGTAGTCGATAACAGCAGGTGGCGTCAAGAAGTTTGGTCGACATCCAGTTTCAAAGTGATGACGAATCAAGCTTGATGAAATGTCCATCATTGGCACATCTACCCAAATGACAGGATATGATGTTCCTGCTTTGTATTTAGGACGTTGCACACCAACGAATTGAACCATTTTAATAAAGTCATCAATCTTATACCATTTTGGAAGGTAATCAACCATATCAGCACCGATAATGAAATAATAATCCACATCTGGATTTTTTTCGATTAAAAGTTTCATGGTATCGTAAGTGTAGCTGATACCTTTACGCTCTAATTCGATTGTTTCAATATCCAGACCTTCAACACCCTCAATTGCTAACTCAAGCATTTTCAAGCGGTGTTTTTCATCAATCGTTTCTTTTTTATCAAGATGTGGTGGCTCATATTCGGGCATAAGAAGAACTTTGTCCAAACACAATTGTTGGCGAACTTGATCAGCAACCACGAGATGAGCATTGTGGACAGGGTTAAAATTTGCTTACGATTTTTATCTTTTTCTTTTTTCTCCAGTTCCACTTTGGTAAATGGAGTAACTAATTCTAATGCCATACGACTACCTCCGATCTAGGTATTACCTACCAAGCTCATTCAACTACATTGCCCGTTAAAAACAGACTATTTATTAAGTTCTTTTACTTTTGGTGAGATTTTACGGTTTTGTTTTTTAGATGATTCTTTGTAAAGAATAATGATACGACCGATTTTTAGTACTGTATCACAACCAATCTCATCTTCTAAGATTTCAGCCACTTCATGGATGTCTTCATCAGTATTTTGAAGAAGAGTGACTTTAATTAATTCACGCGCATCCAATGCATTGCGGACGCTTGTTTTAATTTGGTCGTTAAGACCGTTTTTCCCAATTTGTACAATTGGTTTCATTGAGTGTGCTTGTGATTTCAAAAAAGCACGTTGTTTTGATGTTAACATATCTATAACTCTGAGGGCATTATCAAAAGCAGATGTCACTAGATAGTCATCTGATTGCTAGCCCAGGCTCAAATCAAGTAAAATTGACTTGAACTTCCTTTCTTTTTATTTTCCTTAAATCAACGCTTTACGAAGAAGAACAGCTACACCTTCTGGTGCCCAAGCTGCAATCTTCACTGGATTAGCTTGTGAAGCTTTAATACGAATCCAACCAAGTCCTGAATAAACCACATCCATTTTATCTTTGATGGTAAATTCATGACGGACCAATTTTGGAAACTCAGCCAATTCTTTGTCACTTGGTGGTGTCAAAAGACTACCAACGTGTTTGTCGTAAAAGGCATCGGCACCAGCTAATTTAGTACGGTGTAATTTCAAATTATTATCAAAATAAGCTGTGAAACCTTGTTTATCACCTGAGATAAAATCAAATCGACCCAAACCAGCCAAGAACAAAGTTTGTTCTGGATTAAGTTGGTAAGTTTTTGGTTTGATTTCTTTTTTCGGGCTGATGTATTTTAGATTCTTGTCGCCAAGGTAGTGCGCCATTTGATGACGGTGAATGATACCTGGTGTGTCAAAAATGTAAGAACCATCATCAAGTGGAATTTCAATTTTATCAAGCGTTGTTCCAGGGAAACGAGACGTTGTGATAATGTCTTTTTCTCCTGTGATTTCTTTGATAATAGCATTAATCAGTGTTGATTTACCAACGTTTGTAACACCAACGACGTAGACATCACGACCTTTGCGCAATTTCTCAATTTTTTCAATCAAATCTTTAATGGCTTGATGATTTTGCGCACTAGTCAAGATAACATCGACTGGACGAAGACCTTCTTCGTGGGCACGCTCAGTCAACCATTGAGTGACTTTACCTGTCTTAACAGATTTTGGCAAAATGTCTTTTTTATTTCCGACAAGAAGAACATCATTGCCAGATACAAAACGTGACAAACCTGGGATAACTGACCCATTAAAATCAAAGATATCCACAACGTTAACCACAAGTGCATCACTATCCCCAACTTCGTGAAGAAGTTTCAAGAATTCGTCATCAGTAATGTGCACGTCAGTGATTTCATTGTAGTGACGTAATCTAAAACATCTTTGACAATACAATTCACCTGTCTCTAAGCCCTTTTCAAGAGCTGCTTTCGGTGTATATCCTGATTGTTCTTTATCTTCTGTTTGAATTTTGGCTCCACAGCCAATACATAATAATTCTTCCATTAAATTCCTTTTTGATATTGGATTTTTCCGTATTTTTCTTCAAGTTTAGCCCAAACACGACGTTCACGCCAACGATTAACTCTAGTATTCCAAGCATCAGATTTAACCAAAGGTTTCACCAAAACAGATTGAATCTCTGCACGATGCGCCGCACGAATATCTGTCATCAACTGGTCACCAACCATGATAACTTCATCACGGTCAAATCCATAACGCTTGATGGCTTTATTAATACCACGTGTGAAAGGTTTCATTGAACGGCTAACAAAGTCCACACCAAAGCGTGATACCGCACGATCAACACGTGAATAACTGTTATTTGATACGACAACCACTGAAATATCAGCCATGGTCATTTCATCCAACCATGCCCTAACTTCTGGTGTTCCATCTGGGTTATTCCATGCAATTAGTGTATTATCTAAGTCAACTAAAACGGCATGAATCCCATGTCGCAACAAATCATCTGCTTTTAAATCATAAACTGCCTCAACCACGAAGGTCGGCCTATAATCGTCTATACTCAAATTACTCTCCAAAAAAATATATTTTACTATTTATTTTAACATATTTGCCAAAATATGGCGAATTGAAAAAGCTCTTACTATGAAATAGCAGAGCTCATTTGTAATTAATCATAAACAAATTCAAGTGTGCAATCCGGATATACTGATTGAAATAAATTATTATAGTAATTTTCAGCAGATTCTTGAATTGTTTTTTTATATTGTTTTAAATATTTTTTCTGTTGTTTATTAGATAATCCTTTAGTAGCTGCCTCCGCAGTATCTACATCTTTTGTAGAGTAACTAAGAATGCCTTTATCTTTACTGTAAAGTGTGTATGGCTTTTTAGAATCCAATTCTACTCCTATAACTTCGAATTTTGGTATATGAATTGTGAAACTATTCTCACCATTTTCTTGAATTGAAACAGGTTGCTTAATTCCCAGTTTTGCTGAATAGTTTAAAATAATGATTGCCTTTTTTTCAGAATATGGAATTTTCCAACCAAACTTTTTTTGAACATTTGAGATAGTATCCACCTTTTGAATTCCAACATTCAAGAATACAACCTGATTCACCTTTTCAATGTATTTTACCATTGAATATGATTCTGTGGTTTGATTTCCTTTAGAATTACTATTTGAAACTCCAAGGAAGTAAGCTCCAATAAAAACAAGAATAGCAATTGCTATTGCCCATACATAAACGGTGAATTTGAAACCAAATATCTTTTTCAAAATCTTCATCTTATTCTCCTATTTCTTCAAATACCAAATAAGCAACGCCACAACAAGTATTGCTAAATAAGGATTTAGGAATAATAATACTATAGCGACAATAACAGCCAAAGAAGTTACTAACTTTTTCATATCCTACCTACTTTTACTATTGTAATATAGAATGTAATTTTATATTACAATAGTATATATTCAAGTCTTTTGCTTGTCAATCGCTTCTGTACATTTTTTGAAAATCCATCAAAAAAAGAGTGACAAAGCACTCTAAAAAATTAATTTTCTTTATCATCAACAACTCTAAATAGGATAATCAATTCAATAACAGCTAAGACAAGCAAAATGATAAAAGCATTTCGTGACCCTCTAGCCGTTGCTTCTGCATAGCTGATACTTGTGTTTGATTGACTGAGCGCAACAACCAAGGATGCAACGGTCGTTCCAACGGCGCCTGCAAATTGTTGCAAAGTATTAAAAAATGCATTGGCATCTGCTCGTTCTTCAAGAGTGACTTGCTTTTGACCATTAGTCATAATATTACCAAAAGCAATTCCAGTCCCTGCCATTGAGATAATGTAGAAAATCATCAGCCAAGTATTTGACAAATGACGGCCAAATACACTAAAAAGACAAAGAGCAAGAACAAGCATACTTACTCCAAAGATAATCGGTTTTTTCGCTCCTAAGCGGTCCAAGATATTGCCACTAAATGGTGCAAAGCAGGCACAAATAATTGCTCCTGGAAAGACTAAAAGACCTGCGACAGTTGAACTTGAATGATTTACTAGCTGAATGTAATTCAGGATAATAAAGGACATTCCTAGATTGACAATTTGAAACAGGAAGAAAGCAATAACATGTCCAGTAAATTTACCATTTTTAAGAATAGATAAGTTAACAATTGGCTGTTCTAGAATTGAAAACAAAAAAACACGGCAAATAACTATCGCCATGTTTTTAAGTATTATCGTAATCGTCTGCGTAATGTTATTAAATTTCTTAGTGAGATGAGAAGCACAGCAACGATAGTCAGTAACATTCCAATAAAATCCATTGGGTAAAAGACATCATGCATCAGGATAACTGTGAACACAACAGATGAAATCGGCTCAACTGCCGCCATCAAACTTCCTTTGACAGAACCAATAATTGCTGTTCCCATAAAGAATAAACTGTAGTTAAGAATTGTCCCGATACCAATGATACCAAAGAGTCCAATCAAGTTTCCTTGATTTAAAACAAGTGGGTATTGCCAAGCCTGCGTTGTGAAAAATGAAATTGTCCCACCCATGAGCATCCCAAGTCCAATGACTGGGAAACTACCATATTCACGGACATATTTTGCTGGCAAAACAACACAAAAAGCTGCTGTGACAGCAGAAAGTAGACCAAAGACAAGTCCTTTAGGAGTAATCGCTAAACCATCTAGACGACCGTGTGTCACAATGATAAAAGTTCCTAGCACAGCACAGAAAATGGCTAAAAACTCATTGAATTCTGGAATTCGTCTTTCTTTTAATGCGACAAAAAATAAAACAACAATCGGTGACATGTATTGTAAAACCGTCGCTGTTCCTGCATTGGTATAATCAATTGCTACTAAGTAAGAATACTGGTTCATCAAAAAACCGAGAACTGCAAAAAGCAAAATTCCTACAAGCGCTCCTTTTGAACGC
>OGDJ01001119.1_pt1 | contig 10972 bp, 9 predicted proteins | sample 1570401 | NCBI WGS metagenome assembly OGDJ01 (sample SAMEA2582185, study PRJEB24529) | metagenome | biome: Human gut stool | place: China | collected 2011
CAGATCAACTTACTCAACGAATTCAACTACAACATTACAACCTTCTTCGTTTATCCCTGAACGATCTTCTCTCATCTATTTTATGTTTATTTCCAGTAGCTAAAAATATTTTCATATTTTCCTCTCCTATTCTCCAATTATTCTATTTTGTAGCTCCATTATCTCCTTTAATCCCTTTTCAGCTAAATCTAACATCTCATTTAGCTCTTTTCTTGTATAAGTAGCCTCTTCTCCAGTACCTTGTATCTCTACAAATTTTCCCTCTCCATTCATAACAACATTCATATCTACCTCTGCTGCTGAATCTTCAGTATATTTAAGGTCTAGTACAGGTGTTCCATTTACAATACCCACACTGATAGCTGCCACATTAGAGATGATTGGATTTTCTGCTAACACTCCCTCAGCTACAAGTTTTTTCATAGCAAGGGCTAGAGCTATATATCCACCAGTTATAGAAGTAGTTCTTGTTCCTCCATCAGCTTGTATTACATCACAGTCGATAGTTATAGTTCTCTCTCCTAATTTTTCTAAATCCACAGCAGTTCTAAGAGCTCTACCTATAAGTCTTTGTATCTCCATAGTTCTACCTGTTAATTTTCCCTTAGCTGATTCTCTTTGGTTTCTCTCTCCAGTAGCTCTAGGTATCATAGAGTACTCAGCTGTAAGCCAACCTTTCCCTTGATTTTTTAAAAATGGTGGTACCTTATCACTTACAGTAGCTGTACATATTACCTTTGTATTTCCACACTCCATAAGTACAGACCCTTCAGCATATAGGTTAAAATCCTTAGTAGCCTTTAATACTCTTAGCTCATCTACATCTCTTCCATCTTCTCTAAGTTTTTTTGTTCTCATATCAGCTTCAATTATCATCTCTTTTATCATATTCATTCTATCTCCTATATCTTCATCTCATCTCTTTGTTTTACTTCTTTTCCAAACTGTATATCATAAAAATGTTTATAAAGTCCATTTCTATCTAATAAATCTTGGTGTCTTCCCACCTCTTTTATTCTACCATTTTCCATTACCACTATCTTATCAGCATTGATAATAGTAGAAAGTCTATGAGCTATTACAAATGTTGTTCTATTTACCATAAGTCTATCTAGGGCATCTTGTACAAGTCTTTCTGACTCAGTATCTAGAGCAGATGTTGCCTCATCTAGTATAAGTATCTCTGGATTTTGAATTAGTGCTCTAGCTATTGCTATTCTCTGTTTTTGTCCTCCAGATAGCATTACTCCCCTCTCTCCTACTTCAGTCTCAAACCCTTCAGGCAGCTCTTTTATAAATTCATAGGCATTTGCCATCTTAGCTGCTTTTACTATCTCCTCTTGAGATACATTTTCTTTACCAAAAGAGATATTTTCAGATATTGTTCCAGAGAATAGAAAACTCTCTTGAGGAACTATACCTATTAAATCTCTATATTTTTTCAAAGAGATATTTTTTATATCGTGTCCATTGATAAGAAGTCTTCCTTCAGTAGTTTCAAAAAATCTAGGGATAAGATTTACTATTGTAGTCTTTCCACTTCCACTCTTACCTACAAAGGCTACAACATCTCCAGCTTTTATCTCCAGATCTATATTTTTTAGAGCATTACTCTTAGCATCATCATAAGCAAAAGATACATTTTCAAATTTTATCTCCTCTATCTTTCCTTTTAACTCTGCCTCTTCTCCATAATAATCTGTTTCAATAGGTATATCCAATATCTCTATTACCCTGTCAGCTGATGGAATAGCTTCTTGTACATCATTATTTTTAGAGATCAATCTCTTTAGAGGTTGGCTCATAAGTCCCATAGCTGTAACAAAAGATATTAAATCCCCTGGTGACATAGTCTTAGTAACAACTATCTGATATCCTCCATAGGCAGCTACTAATACAACCATAAGAGTAGTTATTACCTCATTTATTGGAGATACTTTTGCCTTTATCTTAGTACTCTTATATGATTTTTGGAACTCGTCCATACTTATCTCTTTAAATCTATCAATAATCATATCACTATTATTGAAAGCCTTGATTACAAATATTCCAGATAAGCTCTCTTGAATAAAAGCTGCAACAGCTCCTGATGTATCCTGTCTAATTCTTCCAGATTTTCTAATCTTCTTAGTATATTTTTTTACAGTACTGATTATAAATGGCATAACTGTAAGTGATACCAAAGCCAATATCCAATCCACTTGGAACATTCTAAATACTAAGGCTACAACTGTTATAAACTCCTTTAGCATATCAAATAGCATAAACCCAATTCTTCCTAAAGTAGATGAATCTCCAGAAAGTCTTGCCATTATATCTCCTAACTTATTTTTTCTAAAGTAAGAGATAGGAAGTTTTTGCAAGTGATTAAAAACATCTATTTTTATATCCCTTTTAATAGTTTCAGTTACATAGTTAGATGAGATACTAGCATAGTAAGCAGATACTACCTTTATAACTGTAGATATAAAAATTGCTGATATTACAAGTACCATCATCTTAGGGTCTTTTTTTACTAGTACATCATCTATCAAATATTTACTAAGCCACGCTGGCACAGCTCCCATTGATGAAGTGAGTATAGAAAAAGGGGGGACAGCTAGTATACTCGAATAAAATTTAAAACTGTATCTTAAGAATGTGTTTAATGATTTATTTTGAAATAAATTTAGTTTCATCTCTCTCCTTTCACTAGAAAGTCTCCATAACTTTCCACTACATTTTTTCCTGAAAGTCTTTCCCTTACCTCTTCTATATCCTTTTGGATTTTCTCTCTATTATCTTCTATCTTTTTTAGATATTTTTCTATCTCTTCCACACTACATCTCTCTTGTAGAAGTTCTGGAAATACCTCTCTATCCAAAGTGAGATTTGGTAGAGAAACAAAACCAATTTTTAAAATATGTCTAGCTATAAATGCATTGATAAATCCTGTCTTATACACCACTATTGTAGGTAATCCCATAAGAGCAAGCTCCAAAGTTACAGTTCCAGAGGCAGCTATAGCTACCTTAGATTTTTTTACACACTCTGGAAGTTTTTTCTCAAACTCAAGGACAAGATTAGGATATTTTGTCAAATCCTCATCTATCCACTTTAAATGCTCTCTACTTGAAAGCTTTAGTAAAAATTTTCTACTCTCATCTCTTTTTACTATCTCCAACATAGTAGGTAAAAGAGTTTTTATCTCCTGCTTTCTACTTCCTGGTAAAAGAAGGATATACTCCTCACTTCTTTTTTCCACTATGTATTTATCTACAAAAGGATTTCCATAATATATAGCATCTACCCCATGCTTTTTATAGAAATCTACCTCCCAAGGAAAGATTACCATAATATGGTCAGCTTTTATAAGTTTTTTTATTCTCTTCTCTCCCCATATCCAAAGCTTTGGTGGAATATAGTAGTACACCTCTATATCCTCTATCTCCTGCTTTAATAGCTCCAAAAATTTTAGGTTAAATCCTCCATAATCTACTAGGATAACCTTTTTTATATTCTCTTTTTTTATAAAATCTATATACTCATTAGCTTTTCTCTTCAAAAAGCTATATTTTTTCAACACCTCAGTAAATCCCATAATTGCAAGCTCATCTATATCTTGGATAACCTCTACTCCAACATCTCTACTATGTCTACCTGCAACTCCATAAAACTCTACATCTCTATATTTTTTCTTGATAGCTTCCACTAAATATGAAAGATGTAAGTCCCCAGAAACTTCCCCAATTGATACAAAAAATTTCATAACTAACTCCTATCAAACTTTTATTCCGAGGATAAATAGAGAGTTTTCCTCTGCTAATCTTATAGCCTCATCTCTATTTAAAAAAAGCATTCTCCCTGCTTCTCCAACAATTCCTCTAGCTCCTATCTCTATAGCCCTCTTTATTGTCTCTATTCCTACAGCTGGTATATCTTCCCTCATATCCTGTTGAGGTCTTGACATCTTCACAACAATACACCCACTACCAGCTAGCTCTCCAGCTCTTTTTATTGTTTTATCTGTTCCCTCTATCCCCTCTAGTGCCACTACTGATGAATCTTTACACACCACAGTCTGTCCAGCATCTACCTCACTTAGAGCCTTAGCTGCCTCTATTCCTATCTTTATAGTTTTTCTATCCTCATCACTAGGTACTATCTTAGTATAACACTCATCTCTAAACATAAAGTCTTTCAAAAGATGATTTTGAGGTAACACCTTTATTCCATTTAATCTAAAAAATCCTATAACTGCAAAAAGGAGAGTTTCATCTTTTCTATCTGGCAATCTCTTCAGAAGTTCCTCTCCAAATCTATCTAATTTCATATCTTTAAATATTATATCTTTTTCAACTTTTCCCAACATAACTATCTCATCAATACCATTTAGCAGGAAGTACTTTACAATACTTCCCACCTCTCCAATATTAAAAGACACAAAATTTTTATGAGCCTTTATCCTATCATCTATGGTATCAAATAGCCCTAGGGGAAAAACATCAATGTTCTGTTTTTCAGCCTCTTCAAGAAAATAGAGGGGTAATTTCCCATTACCTACTATTATTCCTACTTTTTTCATTATCTAGCTATACCTCTATTACTATTTTTTATAAAATCCACAAAGTATGTTATATTTTTATCTTGTTCTATCTCTGCCTCTATTTGAGCAAGAGCATCTTTTAAAGGAAGTCCACTTCTAAATACTATCTTATAAGCTTTTTTAAGTCTGCTTATCTCCTCATCTGTAAATCCTCTTCTTCTAAGTCCTACACTATTTAGCCCTCTAGGTATAGCTTTGTTACCCTCTGCTAATATAAATGGACATATATCTTGGTTTACAGCACTAGCTCCCCCTGTCATAGAGTAAGAACCTATTCTACAAAATTGGTGTATTGGTGTAAGTCCTCCTACTATTGCATAGCTATCTACTACCACATGCCCTGCTAGTGTAGCATTGTTAGAGAATATACAACCATCTCCTATAATAACATCATGTGCCACATGGACATATGCCATAATAAGATTTCCATTTCCTATTCTAGTTTCCCATCTGTCATCTGTTCCTCTATGAATAGTTACAAACTCTCTGATAGTATTATTGTTTCCAATTATAGTTTTAGTAGGTTCCCCTTTATATTTTAAGTCTTGAGATGCTTTTCCTATAGAAACAAAAGAGTAGATAGTATTATTTTCTCCTATCTCTGTTATCCCTTCTATTACAACATGAGATTGGATTGTAGTATTTTTACCAATTTTTACATCTTTACCGATTATACAATATGGTCCTATCTTTACTCCATCTTCTATTATAGCACCCTCTTCAATTATAGCAGTATTATGAATATCTATCATAATTGCCTCCCGTCTATTATTTATCTGCTATACAGAAAGTAAAGCTTGCTTCACAAGCAACATTTCCATCTACTAAAGCTTTTCCGTGAGCTTTTACGAAGTTTCTTTTGATTTTTTCTACTTCTACTTCATATATAATTTGGTCTCCAGGTCTGATTGGATTTTTGAATTTTGCACTCTCTACACCTACGAAGTAAGGAACTTTCCCCTCTACTCCTTCCATTACAAGTACTCCTAAACACTGAGCCATTCCCTCTACTATTAGTACTCCTGGCATAATAGGATGTCCTGGAAAGTGTCCATTGAAGAACTCCTCATTGATAGTTACATTTTTAAGTCCTCTTATTTTTTGCTCCTCTTTGTTTACATCAATGATTCTATCCACTAATAGAAATGGATATCTGTGTGGGATTCTTTCCATTATTTCTAAAGTATTTAACATATTTTTTCCTCCTCAAATTGTCTTATTTATATTTTACATGTTTTTTAGTAATTTTGCAAACTCTATATCTAAAGCGTGTCCAGCTTTTATAGCTATGATATGTGCTCTTATTGGTCTATTCAGTATTTTTAAATCTCCAATAATATCCAACATCTTATGTCTTACAAACTCATCTTCAAATCTAAGCCCACTTGGATTTAATACCCCATCTTTTTTTATAACAATGGCATTATCCAATGTTCCACCTAGTGCTAGATTATTTTTCTTTAGATACTCTATCTCATAATCAAAACCAAAAGTTCTAGCTGGTGCTATCTCTTTTTTGTAGTTTTCTAAGTTTACTTCAAACTCTGCCAATTGAGATTTTAAAAATGTGTGCTCAAATCTAATAGCATAAGTTAGCTTATATCCATCATATGGTAGAGCTATTACATTTTTATCTCCCACTGTCAAATAGATAGGCTCTTTTACTACTAATGGTTCTACTTCTGAGTCTAGCTCCTTTAGTCCAGCCTCTTCAAATATATCTATAAATACTCTTGCACTTCCATCACAGATAGGTAGCTCATTTCCATCTAATTCCACCACTAAGTCTGTAATATCTAATGCATAAAGAGCTGATAGAAAATGCTCTATTGTATGTACCTTTGCTCCATATTCATTTTGTAGATTTGTTCCACGAGTTAAATCAAAGGTATTAGCTATATCTAAAGTTATCTCATTTTTTCCATCTTCTAAATCCACTCTTTTAAAGATTATTCCATTTTCACTTGGAAGTAATCTCATCTTTATATTCTCTCCTTTGTGGAGTCCAATACCGATATACTCTATCTCTTTAGCTATTGTTTTTCTTTTCATTGCTCCCTCCTTAGTACTTAGTTAAGAATTTTTCAGCTACTGCCATAGCAATCTCTCTTTTTCCATCTACAAAGTTTATCTCAACTTTTTTATCATTTACAGCTTTAACTACTCCTAGACCAAATTTCTTATGCATAACCTTCTCTCCCACAGAGTATGGGAAGTTTTTAGCCGTCTTATTTAAATCCTCAATAGTTATCATCTTTTTGAAAGCTCTCTCTGTAATAAAGCTACCCTTTTCAGTTTTAGGTACATACTCAGTAACTACTGGAGTTGCTCTCTCTATTAGCTCCTTAGGTATCTCATCTAAAAATCTTGATGGCTCTCTGCCCCAATCTTCATTTCCATACATCATTCTACTCTTAGCATATGTCATATAGAGTTTATCCTCTGCTCTAGTGATAGCCACATAACAAAGTCTTCTCTCCTCCTCTAGCTCATTGCTATCAAAGTCTGCTCTACTTCCAGGGAATAGCCCTTCCTCTACTCCAACTACAAATACAGTAGGAAACTCCAGTCCCTTAGAGTTATGTATAGTCATAAGTTTTACATAATCTTTCTCATCTTCAAGGTTATCTGTTGCACTGACTAGTGAGATATTTTCAAGGTACTCTCTCAAAGTAAGATTTTCTACTACCTTTTCCAACTCCACTATTGAGTTTTTCAACTCCTCTATATTCTCTTTTCTAGCTTCATAGTCCTCATAGTTAGCTATTAGATAATCACTGTATTTTATCTCTCTAACTATTGTATCAAATAGCTCAGAAACATTTATCCCTTCACTTAGCTCAATAAACTCCCTCATCATATTGTAAAAATCTAAAAGAGTTATCTTAAGATTAGCACTTAGTCCAGCTATCTCATTAGCTCTTCCCAATGCACTGAATAGTGAAAGATTTTGTTCTTTAGCAAAATCCTCTATCTTCTCTACTGTCTTATCTCCTATCTTTCTTTTTGGTACATTTAAGATTCTTGCTAGGTTTAAGTTATCAGTAGTATTGTTGATTACTGCTAGATAAGCTACAATATCTTTTATCTCTGCTCTTTGATAGAATTGCATTCCACCAAAAATCTTATAAGGAATATTTTCACGAAGTAGTTTTTCCTCGAACATTCTTGATTGAGCATTGGTTCTATATAGGATTGTAAAATCTTTGTACTTAGCTCCCTTAGCCTTTCCTTTGATTATCTCTCCAACTACAAATCCAGCTTCCTCTCTTCCATCATAACAACCTTCCACAGTAATTTTTTCTCCCACTGTCTTCTTAGTCCATAGCTTTTTATCTCTAGCACTTGAGTTGTTTCTGATTACAGAGTTAGCAGCATCTAGTATTACAGAGGTAGAACGATAGTTCTCTTCTAGCTTTACCACTGTAGCATTTGGATAATCCTTTTCAAAATCTAGAATATTTTGGATATTTGCCCCTCTAAATCCATAGATACTTTGGTTTTCATCTCCTACTACACAGATATTACCATATTTTTTAGCTATCTTATTCACTATCTTATACTGAATATTATTTGTATCTTGGTACTCATCTACCATTATATATCTAAATTTCTCCTGTACCTTATCTAGTACATCTGGAATATCTAATAACCTATCTGTATTTACTAGGATATCTGAAAAGTCCATTGCATTATTATTTTTAAGTACAGAGTTATATCTTCTGTATACCTCTGCTACTATCTTTCCATTGTCATTATACTTTTCAGTTGTCTCATACTCATCAGGAGATATTCCATCCTCTTTTAATTTTGAGATAATAGAGGCTACCAATCCCTCTTTTAAACTTTTATCCTTTACTACTAAATCTTTCATTATATTTTTAGCTACTCTCTTTTGGTCATCTGTATCATAGATAGTAAAGTTAGCATTGTATCCTAATCTATCTCCATACACTCTTAGCAGTCTAAGTCCAAATGAGTGGAATGTAGATATCATAACTCTTTTAGCGTCCTCTCCCACTAGAGATTCCACTCTCTCCTTCATCTCCTTAGCTGCCTTATTAGTAAATGTTACAGCTAGGATTTTATAAGGAGATATCCCTATCTCATCTATCATATGAGCTATCCTATAGGTAATAGTTCTAGTCTTTCCAGAACCTGCCCCTGCTAATATAAGAAGAGCTCCCTCTATCTTAGCAGCAGCCTCCCTCTGCTTATCATTTAATTTATCTAATATACTCATTAATTTTTCAACTCCTTCTAATTAATAATTATACCATAACAACTGTTATTATGTCTATTTTTAATAAGTTTTGAAAAAATTTTGAAGTAATTATCTTTACAATTTTAGTGTAAATAATCCACATGTATCATTACATCTTTTACATTTTCAAAATCTAAAACTATCCCCTCTCTGATACTATCTATCATATTGTGAGCCTCATAGACAGTCATCTCCTTAGGTACTCTTATATGCATAGATAGAAATACCTTATCTCCAGATTTTCTCATAAAGATATCATGTACATTTTTTATATTTTCGTTTTCATTTAGATATCTCTCTATCTCTCCTATAAACTCCTCATCTTGTTTATCTAGTATCAAGTCAGAAGTTTCAAATATTATAGAGATACCCTCTTTAAATATTAAAAGAGCCACTATCAAACTTAGTATGATGTCAAATATTGGAGATACCCATATAGATAGAAGTATTCCAAATATTACTCCTCCAGATGAGTAGACATCACTTTTACTATCCTTAGCATCAGCTATCAGTGCACTGTTATCTGTTGCCATTCCCACTTTTAGCTTATATCTATACATAAAAAATTTCACTACCATAGAGATTCCAGCCCAGATAATTGTAGTATAAGCTGGAGTGTTAGTGTACTCTCCACTGATAAGTAGTTCCACACTTCCCTTTCCCAATTCAAAAGCTGTAAGAAGTAAAAATACCCCTAACATGTTTCCTATTATACTCTCAATTTTTTCATGTCCATATGGATGTTCCTCATCTGCTGGCTTGTTACTAAAATATATTCCTAATAAAATTCCAAAAGAGCTTCCCACATCTGATAGAGAGTTTATTCCATCTGATACTAAAGCTCTAGAATTTCCATATATTCCCCCTAGAATTTTTATAACTGCAAGAAAGATATTTTGAAGTATTGAAGAGATTACAACTTTTTTTCCCTCTTTCATTCTCAAAGTTTCCCTTTGAATATTATCTATCTCCAAAACTCCATCATTTTCTTTAAATCCATTTTTCTTAAAAAAATCCTGCTTAGAAAAATCTATACATATTATCTTCTCTTTTTTCTGTTCTATCCCATGATTTACCAAAAATTTTATAAGCTTCATTCCATAAGACTTATATCTCATTCCAGCTCTTACAAAAATCCTTCTAATAAGATAGCATCTCTCATCCTCATCTACTAAGATATATCCTACCAAGCTATCTTGAACTTTTATAACAAAGTACTCTCCATCTTTATCCTCTATAAAGTCCTCATCTATATCCTTCATTTTACCAAAATTCTCTTCTAATTCTTCTAAAGTGTATATCTTATACATAGAAAATCCCCCTGTTTATAAAAAAAGCCATGAAAACCAAAGAAGTAGATCCTATACCCATAATAAATACCTTAGTGCTGCTTCCTTCCAGACCTGACACGGTTCGATACTATTACGCCATAAGATTCCTCTCTGATTTCCATGACAATTCATTATATCAATAAATTTAGATTACGTCAATAATTTTTTCTAAATATTATCCAATATTCCTCCAATATTGAATTTATCTAAAATTTCTTGCACCTTATCCAAGTATTTTGATTTTTCATTTAGTTTCTCTTCTAACTCTTCTAAACTATTTTGATTATCCTTATCCAAAGTATCTCTATAGTTTTTTATCTCCTCTTTACCCTCTTTTATCATATCCTCTACTATTTTTTTCTTTACACTTCCATCCTTATCATTTAATATATTCATTATCTCTTGAGATAAATCACTCTCTACTACTAATTTCTCATCTAATGAATTATAGCTATATTTTACATTTCCACTTCTCAAATCTTTTAATAGAGGATTTATCATAGCCTTTAAAAGAGGACTATCTATATTTAATTTTCCTGTTATCTCATCACTATTTAAAGACATATCCTGTATCTCCACATCTCCAGTGATATCTATATTATCTCTGCTAAGAAGTACCTCTTTATCTAAAGACGCTTCTCCTTCCTCTACATATTTATGTAAAGCCTCCATATCTTCTAAATCTTTAAAGTTAAAATTAGGGATTTTTACATTTATCTTTCCTTGAATCTTATTTAAATCAATATATCCATAGGCTTCTCCGTGGCTTATATCTGAGTCAGCTGTCAAATA
>OGDJ01001122.1_pt1 | contig 10942 bp, 9 predicted proteins | sample 1570401 | NCBI WGS metagenome assembly OGDJ01 (sample SAMEA2582185, study PRJEB24529) | metagenome | biome: Human gut stool | place: China | collected 2011
AGTTTTTCAATAATTATATATAAAGGAGAGTATTTATGGTAGATTTTATAGCATCTCCAGAAAGATTAATTTTTGGAGCAATATTAGGGTTTGCAGTTTTATTATTTTTAATTATTAAAGTGAAGATACAACCATTTGTTGCAATTATGTCTTCAGCACTTATTATAGGTTTAACTTGTGGAATGCCTTTTAAAATGATTACATCAACTTTAGCTCAAGGTGTAGGTTCAACTTTAGAAACAATAGCTATATTGATAGGACTAGGTTCTATGTTCGGAGCAATATTGCAAGTATCTGGAGGAGTAGAAGTAATAGCTTCAACTCTTTTGGATAAATTTGGAGAAGAAAAAGCTCCATGGGCTTTAGGAATAACTGGATTAGTTGTAGGAATGCCAGTGTTCTTTGATTCAGGTTTATTAATTTTAATACCAGTAGCTTTTGGTATTGCACGTAGAACAGGAAAATCTATTTTTCATTATTCAATACCTTTACTTGCAGGTTTAGCAATAGGACATGCTTTTGTACCACCTACACCTGGACCAGTTTTAGTAGCTGAAATGTTAGGAGTAGAACTAAGTTATGTAATAATTTTAGGAATAATAGTTGGTATTCCAGCAATGATAATAGCAGGACCAATTTTTGGAAGAATAGCAGGAAATAAATTTATATGTCCAGTTCCACATTCTTTTTTAGAAAATGAAAAAAAGATGGAAGAGAAAAAAATTGAAAATAGAAAGCTACCAAGTTTTACATTAGTTGTTACAATTATTTTATTACCATTATTCTTAATTATATTGAATACAATTTCAGGATTGATACCGATGTTAAAACCTCTTCAACCGACTTTGGAGTTTTTAGGAACACCAGTAATAGCACTTTTACTATCTACAATTTTTGGGATGTACTTTTTAGGTATTCGTGGAGGATTTACAATAAAAGATATTACTGAAATAATGCAAGATTCTCTTCAATCATGTGGAAATATAATACTTCTAATTTCTGGTGGAGGAATGCTAAGATTTATATTACAAAATTCTGGAATTGGTATAGTACTTGGAAATTTTGTAGGTGGATTACCACTTCCATTGGTATTAGTTGCTTTCTTAGTTGCAGCAGCGGTAAGAATATCAGTTGGATCAGCTACTGTATCGATGACAATGGCAGCAGGAATAATGGCATCTATGCCTATGGTAAGAGATTTATCTCAACTACAACTTGCAACATTAGTAATTGCTGTGGCTTCTGGAGCAACTGCATTTAGTCATGTCAATGACTCTGGTTTCTGGCTATCAAAGTCACTATTTGAAGTTGATGAAAAGACAAATCTATTAACATGGACTGTAATGGAGACTCTTGTAGGAATTGTAGGTATTGTTGGAGCTACAATTGTTTGGTTTATAGTATCATAAATTTGTATGTAAGAAGGAGAGCTACCTCCTTCTTATTTTTAAATACTTCTCTTTTTAAAAATTCTTTTATATCTTTCTTGACAAATTTTACTCTTTTCTCCTAATTTTAAACTTAAAATTCTATATAAACTTTCAATTATTATTAATTGTGGTATTCTAGAAGAAAAACCAACTTTATCCATAGGAGTGGAATTTTCAGAAAAAAATAAACATATATCTACTGATTGAGAAAAAGGGGTTCTAGCATAATTAGTAATCCCAATAGAACAAGCTGGAGTTTCATTAATAATCTCAAGTAGAGTAAGAACATCTTTGTTGATACCAGAATGAGAAAAAATAAGTGCTACATCTGTATCATCAAGGATAGATGCTTGTAAAAGCTGAGAATGAAAATCTTCAATAATAGAGCATTTTAATCCAAGTCTTATAAATTTATACCAAGATTCTTTAGCTAAGATGCCAGAAGCTCCCATAGCAAAGATATATATATGGTTAGCATTTAATATTATTTCTGAAATTTCTTCCATTTTATCTGTATTAAAATATTCAATACTTTCTTCTAAGATAGCAGAGTTTGTTTTAGCAACATTTGTATAAATATCATTAGCATTAGAGTTTTTATTTACATTGAAAGAAATAGTTTTATTTGAAGAATTTACAAACTCTTTTGCTATCCCTAATTTTAATAAATAAAAATTTTCAAATCCTATTTTTTTAGTAAATCTTGAAATTGAAGCAACAGAAGTTCCTATTTTTTCTGACATATCTTCAATAGTCATATCAATTACTGCAAAAGTATTTTCTAAAATAAAAAGAGCTATTTTTTGTTCAGCAGGACTAAAACTAGGTAAAAGTTGATCTAATAAAAATAATTTACTTTTTTTATTCATTATACAATCTCCTTTGTAAAAAAATTACATAAAATTAAAAGAACTATCTATTTACATGAATGTTTTTTACATGATACAATAATTACAAGAAAAAATCAATAAGTTTTTAAAAAAAATAAAAGGGAGAGGATTAATACAGATGAAAGAAAAAGTTTTAAAAAATTTACAAACATTTGCTAAAGGAATATTTGTTCCTGTATTAATATTACCAATAGTAGGAATTTTATTTGCTTTTGCAAGTATTTTTACGAACTCAAGGGTTTATAATTTGATACCTTTTTTAAATAATGGGGTATTTATAAATTTTGGAAAAATATTAGGGCAATCTTTAATACCAATTATAGGAACTTACTTAGGGATTTTATTTACAGTGGGAATAGCTATAGGAATGGCTAAAAAAGAAAAACATTATGCTGCATTAGTCGCAATGTTATCATATTTTGTATTTATTCATAGTATGAATGTGTATATGGGAATACAGAATTTAATCTTACCACTAAGTGAATTAAGAGGAAGCGGACATACTATAATGATGGGAATTCAGATCATAGATATGGGAATTTTTTTAGGAATTGCTTTAGGATTGATAGTAGCTTATGTTCATAATAAATTTATTGATGTAGAATTAAAAGGAGCATTACAAATTTATGGAGGTTCTAGGTTAGTATTTATAGTTTTATCGTTTACAATGATTTTATTAGCTATAATTTCTACTCATATATGGCCAATCGTTCAACACGGAATAAATACTTTATCAATTTTTATAGAAAGTACAGGAGTATTTGGAATTTTTACATATGGATTTTTAGATAGAATATTAATTCCAACAGGATTACATCATTTAATTTATCCAACGTTTTTATATACTAATTTTGGTGGTAGTGAAATGGTTGAGGTTATACAAAATGGAGAAAAAGTTTCAGTGTTATTTGAAGGAGCAAGAAATATATATAATGCTCAATTATCAAATATAGATAGTGTAACAAGATTAACGAAAAGTGTAGTATGGGATGCTAGAGGAATTACTAAAATATTCGGATTATGGGGAGCAGTATTTGCTATGTATCAAACAGCAAAACCTGAAAATAAAATAAAAACAAAAGCAATATTATTATCAGCTATGGGAGCATCAATTATAGCTGGTGTAACAGAGCCAATAGAATTTTCTTTCTTATTTACAGCACCGATATTATTTGTAGCACATGCAGTAATTGCTGGTTTAGGAATGGTAGTGTTTTCTATTTTAGATATAAGAACAATTATTCCTAATGGAGTTATAGATTTTTTACTAATGAATATTCCAGTAGGAATAGATAGAACAAGTTGGCCTATGGTATTTGTTATAGGAATAGGGCAAGCTGTAGTATATTATTTTGTTTTTAGATTTTTAATTACAAAATTAAATTTAAAAACACCTGGAAGAGAAGATGAAAAAGAAGTAAAAACAGAAAATATAGCGGTTACAATTGTAGAAGGATTAGGAGGAAAAGAAAATATTGTTAAAATTGAAAATTGTTATACAAGATTGAGAGTAACTTTAAAATCAACAAATAATATAAATGAAGAAATTTTAAATAGAACAGAACCTAATAAAATAATAAAAATAGATAATGAAAATTTACAAGTTGTATATGGAATAAAAGTTAGAAGTATAAGAAATAAAATAGATGATTATTTAAATAATTAAAATGGAGGATAGAATGAATAAGAAATTTTCAGTATTAATAGCAGGTGGAGGAAGCACATTTACTCCAGGAATAGTTTTAATGTTATTAGAACAGCTTGAGAGATTCCCTCTTAGAAAAATAAAGTTTTATGATAATGATGGTGAAAGACAAGAACCAATAGGAGAAGCTTGTAAAGTTTTAATAAAAGAGAAAGCTCCAGAGATAGAGTTTTTATACACAACAGATCCAGAAGAAGCTTTTACAGATATAGATTTTGTAATGGCACATATAAGAGTAGGGAAATATAAAATGAGAGAATTAGATGAAAAAATTCCTTTAAAGCATGGAGTAGTTGGACAAGAAACTTGTGGGCCTGGTGGAATTGCTTATGGAATGAGATCAATAGGTGGAGTTTTAGAACTAATAGACTATATGGAAAAATATTCTCCAAATGCATGGCTTTTAAATTATTCAAATCCAGCTGCTATTGTGGCAGAAGCGACAAGAATTTTAAGACCAAATTCAAAGATTTTAAATATATGTGATATGCCAATAGGAACAGAGACACGTATGGCTAAGATTTTAGGATTAAAATCAAGAAAAGATATGATTGTAAAATATTATGGATTAAATCATTTTGGATGGTGGACAGATGTTAGAGATAAAGAAGGAAATGATTTAATGCCAAGATTAAAAGCGTATGTAGGGGAACATGGATATTTACCTCCTGAGGTAGTGGATCATCAACATATGGATCCTAGCTGGATAGAAACTCATAAAAAAGCAAAGGATATTTTAGCAACAGATCCTACAACTTTACCAAATACTTATTTGAAATATTATTTATTTCAAGATTATGTAGTAGAACATTCAGATCCTAATTATACAAGAGCTAATGAGGTTATGGATGGAAGAGAGAAACATGTATTTACAGAGTGTAGAAGAATAGCTGAAAAAGGAAGTTCTGAAGGAACAACTTTAACAACTGACAATCATTCTATATTTATAGTAGATTTGGCTACAGCTATTGCATTTAATACAAAAGAAAGAATGTTATTAATAGTAGAAAATAATGGAGCTATTAAAAATTTTGATCCAACTGCTATGGTAGAGATACCATGCCTTGTTGGAAGTAATGGACCAGAACCATTGTTAGTAGGAGAGATACCACAATTCCAAAAAGGATTGATGGAACAACAAGTTTCTGTTGAAAAATTAGTTGTACAAGCATGGATTGAAAAGTCATATCATAAATTATGGCAAGCTTTAATGCTTTCTAAAACTGTTCCAAGTGCAACAGTAGCTAAAGCTATACTAGATGATTTATTAGAAGCAAATAAAGAGTATTGGCCAGAATTAAAATAGAAGAAAAATGTTGATAAGAGAGTAAAATCTTTTATCAGCATTTTTTTATTTTTCTTTCTTTAAATGTGTTATAATATAAAGAAAAAGGGAGAGGAGAGTTATGAATAAATTTATAAATGAGGTATTTTCAAAATTAGCAGATAAAAAAATCTTAGTTAATTTTACTGTAGAATTAATATTTTTTATTTTAAAATTGGTATTTTGTATCTTTATATATTATGTAGCTATAAAGGTATTAAAAAAATTGACACCACTATTTAACATAAAAAAGAAAGATGATTTAGTAGTAGATAAATCTTTAAAGAGTTTTATCAAATCAATACTAAATGTAGGGGTACATGCTTTTTTAATAACCATATGTTTACTTATAATGGGGGTAAAGGAGAGTAGTTTACTTGCTTTCTTTGGAACTTTAGGAATAGGTGTAGGTTTAGCACTAAAGGATAACCTTTCTAACTTTGCGGGAGGGATAATCATTCTATTATTTAAAACTTATAAAGTAGGAGATGAAGTAAATATAAGTGATGAGATGGGATATATAGATGATATAGATATATTTTCAACAACAATAAAGACTCATAACAATGATTTGGTAATGATACCTAATGGAATGATAATCTCTAATAAAGTAATAAACTATACTAAGACACCAATTAGAAGATTAAAATTTATAATAGGTATAGCTTATGATGCTGATATAGATGTAGCTAGAAAAGCATTAGAGGATTTATTGAGAGAAAATCCTTTGGTACTAAAGGAGCCAGCAGTATATTCCCATGTAGATTCATATGGAGATAGTTCAATAAATATAGCTTTAAAAGGTTGGACATCAAATGAGAATTATTGGACAGTATATAAAGAGACAATGAATGGAATAAAGAAAGCTTTAGATAATGTAAATGTAGAGATTCCATTTCCACAAATGGATATTAGTATAAAAAATCCTAAGATGGATATTAATTTGAATAAGGATTAGGAGAGAGGAATGAAGAAAATTTTTACAATAATATTGAGCTTAATTCTTTCAATATTTTCCTATGCTTTAGATGTATATGTAGAAAAGGTATCTGATGGAGATAGCTTTGTAGCAAAATATAATGGGAAAAAAATAAGAGTTAGAATGTATGGTGTAGATGCTCCAGAACTTAAGCAAAAGCATGGTAAAGAGTCGAAGGAGTATCTTGAAAATCTGATTCTTGGGAAAAAAGTAGAATTAAAAGTATTATATGAAGATAAGTATAAAAGAAAGATAGCGAGGGTTTACTATAAGAATAAAGAGATAAACTTAGAGATGCTAAGAAGTGGAAATGTATGGTTTTATGAGTATCATGCTAAAAAGGAAAAAGAGTATAGAAGAGCTTATGAGGAAGCTAGAAAAGAGAAAAAAGGAATTTGGAAAGATATAAATCCAGAAAATCCAAGGGATTTTAGATTGAGGAATAAAAGAAGATAGATTGAAGGAGCAGAGATATGGAGAAAAAGTTACAGGAATTTAGAGAAAAGATAAAAGAGAAGAAAATGATAGAGGGAGCATTAGAGGTATTACAATGGGATTTAGAGACTACTACTCCCAAAAAAGGAAAGGATTATATAGCTGAGATAGTAGGATATTTGAGTATGAAAGAGTATAATCTAACAACTTCACAGGAGTTTGAAGATTGTGTAGAGTACTTAGGAAATAATATTGAAAAATTAAATGAGGTGGAGAGAAAAGAGATAGAGGAGTTAAAAGAGGATATTGAGAAGATGAAAAAGATACCTCCTCAAGAGTACCAAGAGTATTCTGAATTAGTAGCTAGAACTCAAGGTATTTGGGAAGAGGCAAAGGCAGAAAATAATTACAATAAATATAAAGGAAATTTAGCTAAGATTTTTGAATATACTATAAAATTTGCTAATTATCATAGAAAAGATGAAAAAAATCTCTATGACGTAATTTTACAAGATTATGAGAAAGGAATGACAAGTGAAAAATTAGATGAATTTTTCTCATTATTAAAAGGGGAGATAGTACCACTTCTTAAAAAAATAAAAGAGGTAGGAAATCCAGAGAAAAAACTTCTTCAAAAAGTAGAAATAGAGAAACAGAAAAAATTTAATAGATTTATAGGAAAGTATTTGGGATTTGATTTTGATAGAGGAGTAGGAGCAGAGAGTGAACATCCATTTACTATGAATATTACCAAAAATGATGTAAGGCTTACTACTAAATATATAGAGGATAATCCTATGTCAGCGGTATTTAGTACTATACATGAGACAGGACATGGAATATATGAACAACAGATAGGAGATAACTTGCAGGAAACTATCTTAGGAAGTGGTGGTTCTATGGGAATACATGAATCTCAATCAAGATTTTATGAGAATATTATAGGTAGAGATTTACATTTTTGGAAAGGACTTTATGAAAAAGCAAAAGAGGAGTTTACTTTCTTAAAAGATATATCCCTTGAAGATTTTTATAGAGAGATAAATTTAATTGAACCATCACTTATTAGAGTTGATGCAGATGAGTTAACTTATTCACTACACATTATGGTAAGATATGAGATAGAAAAAGGCATAATAGATGGAAGTATAGATGTAGAGGATTTACCAAAAGTTTGGAAGGAGAAGATGGAGGAGTACTTAGGAGTAGTACCATCTACAGATAGTGAAGGAGTTATGCAAGATGTACACTGGTCAGCTGGACTTGTAGGATATTTTCCATCTTATGCTTTGGGTAGTGCTTACTCAGCTCAAATATATAATACTATGAAAAAAGAGCTAAATGTAGATGAGATTTTAGAGGGTGGAGAGATGTATAAGATAAGAGAGTGGCTAGGAGAAAAAATTCATAAATATGGAAAATTAAAAGAGACTCCAGAGATAATAAAAGAGGTAACAGGAGAGGATTTAAATCCTAAATACTATATAGAGTATTTAAGAGATAAATACAGCAAAATATATAATATTTAGTGAGGTGGGATATGGTTAAGAAAATTTTAGTGTTATCATTACTACTCTTTACTACTATATTTGGTCGTACAGTTTATGAGATAGAGAGATTAGATATAGTGGCTAATATTGAAAGAGATGGAAGCCTAGAAGTAGAGGAAAGAGTTATCTATGATATAGGGAAAATAAATGGAATTTTATACAATATAGATGCTTTGGGATATGGAAAATTCAGTGATTTACAAATATTTTATGAAGATGATGGAGAATTTAAGCAAGCTAGAAATAATACAGCTCCAAGTGAAGGAAATTTTACTGTAAGTGTAGATGATGGCTTGTATAAGATAAAACTTTATGCACCTAGTCAAAATGAAAGAAAAGAGTTTATTTTTAGATATAATTTGACAAGAGGAGTTACTGTATATAGAGATATTGCTCAACTCAATAGAAAAATGGTAGGAAAAGATTGGCAAAACTCAATAGGAAATATAAGTGTAACTGTAAATCTTCCTGAAAATGTAAAAAAAGATGATATATATGCCTTTGGACATGGACCTCTCACTGGAAATATAGAGATATTAGATGGAAAAAGTGTAAGATATACATTAAATGATTATCGTCCAGGGGAGTTTTTAGAGGTAAATCTACTTTTTCCTAAAAATATTTTAACAAGTTTTAATCCACTTCTTATGAAAAATAAAAGTGCTTTAAAAGAGATATTGGATATGGAAGGGAAATTAGCTAAAGAGGCTAATGATGCTAGAAAAAGAGCTATTATAGGTTTTTATCTAGGGAGAGTAGTTTTAGTTCTAGCTGTGGCTTGGTGGCTATTCTTAGTAGTATTTATCTATCTAAAAAATAGTAAGAGATATAAAGTGGAAAATGAGTATGGAGAGTATTTTAGAGAGTTACCAGATGATTATTCTCCATCAATAGCAGGAACTTTGGTATCTAGAAATCTATATCCAAGTGGTAGAGAGCTTTTTGCTATGTTATTGGACTTGGTAAGAAAGGGACATTTAAAACTAGAAGAGGGAGAAAAAACAACTACATTGATATTACAAGAGAGTGGTAAACCCTTAAGTGAAGAGGAAAAGTTTATATTGAATTGGTATATTAGAGAACTAGGAGATGGAGAGAAAATAATTTTAGAAAGTGTAGAAGCCTCAATAAAAGGAAGAGGTGGAGCAAAGGAGTTCAATAGAAACTATGAGAGATGGAGAACTATTGTCTACTCAGATATGCTAGAGAAAAATCTAAAGATGGATAAGAGAGATAAATTTTCTACATCGTTAGGAATATTTACAGGGATAGCTTATTTTATAGGTGGAGGAATGTTAGTAGTATATTTTCAAAGTGAACTCTTTATATTAATGATTTTATTAGGATTTATATTACTGCCATATACTTTTTCTAGAAAAAGAGCTAGTTTAGAAAAAGAGAAAGCTATTTCAAGATGGGAAGCTTTTAAAAAGTTTTTAGTAGATTACAGTAACTTAGAAGAGGCAAAGTTAGCTTCTATTGAGTTATGGGAGCACTATTTTGTCTATGCTGTTGCCCTTGGAGTAGCTGAAAAAGTAGCAAAAGGATATAGTAAGATTATGTCTAAAAAAGGAGAAGAATCTACTATTATAGGTGGAAGAGGTTATAGAAATAATTCTCTTATGAATATGTATCTATATAATCATGCCTTTAGAAGTATGGAAAGAAGTACAAGTTTTGTAGCTCAAAGAGCTATGGAAAGTGTAGCTAGATCTTCTCGTTCTTCAGCAAGAGGAAGAGGAGGAGGATTTAGCGGAGGTTCATCTGGTGGCGGTGGAGGCCGTAGTGGTGGAGGAGCTTTCTAAAAAGTTGTAGGTAGGAGGAAAAAATGATAGTATTATTAGTAATTTTGGGATTAGTTATTTTATTAGTTTTAATAGGAATAGGATATCAAAACAAATTTGTAAAATTACAAGAGAGAGTAAAAAATTCTTGGAGTCAAATAGATGTACAACTTCAAAAAAGATTTGATTTGATACCTAATCTTGTAGAGGTTGTAAAGGGATATGCAACTCATGAAAAGGAAACTTTAGAAAGAGTAGTAGCTGCTAGAACTCATTACACTACTGCTGGAACAGTTGATGAAAAAATAAAAGCAAGTGGAGAGTTAGGAAGTGTATTGAGTAGACTTATGGTGGTATCAGAAAGTTATCCAGAGTTGAAAGCTAATACAAATTTTTTAGATTTACAAAATCAATTAAAAGATATAGAAAATAAAATAGGGTTTGCTCGTCAATTTTATAATGACACTGTAACTGCTTATAATCAGGCTATCAGAATGATACCTGGAAATATTTTTGCAGGGATGTTTAATTTTAAAGAGGAGCCATTGTTTAAGGTAGAAAGTGAAGTTAGAGAGGCACCAAAGGTAAAGTTTTAAAGGAAGGGATAGATTTTGTCAAGTACAACAATAATAGCTATATTGATAATAATAGTTTTATGCTTTATTTTATATAAAAGCTTAAATCTTCTGTTAAAAGTAGGATTTGTTTTACTAATAACAGGATATCTATATTATTAATATGGACAGGGATTACTGTAAGAGAAAAGAGAGGAGCTTTTTATATAATACGCTCCTCTTTTTAATTTTGAAAGATATTGATAATTTTATTTAATAATAGAAAAAATT
>OGDJ01001123.1_pt1 | contig 10926 bp, 10 predicted proteins | sample 1570401 | NCBI WGS metagenome assembly OGDJ01 (sample SAMEA2582185, study PRJEB24529) | metagenome | biome: Human gut stool | place: China | collected 2011
AACCGTTCACTTTGCGGGGACTGCCAAAGCCTCCCCTACAAGGGGAGGTGGCACGAAGTGCCGGAGAGGTTGGACGAAGGCGGGCCTGAGGAGTATTTCTGTGCTTTTTGGCTTGCAAAAAAGCGGTCATCAGAGTAGAATAATAACATATGTATCGTAACATGGGCCTGTATACCCAAACGCGGATACATATACCGTAATTTGTCCGCATATCCACCCATCAACAGAGAGGAAACGTGGAGCATATGATCCTGAGCATGACCGGTTTTGGCCGGGGGACTGCTGTATTGAATGGCCGCGAGATCACGGTCGAGCTGCGCAGCGTCAACTCCCGGTATTTCGAGTATTCGTCCCGCATCCCCCGCAGCTGCAGCTACATGGACAGCCGCCTGAAAAAGCAGCTCAACGAGCGGGTCACCCGCGGCAAGGTCGAGCTGAGCATGACCATCCAGAACGTGGAGGCCGCCGACGCAGAAGTGACCGTCAACATGGAGCTGGCCCGCAGCTACCAGAAGGCCCTGCGGAACCTTTCGGAGAAGCTCTGCATCAAGAACGACGTCACCGTCTCGACGCTGACCCGCTTCCCGGACGTGCTGGCCACCCGCCACGCCGACGTGGATGAGGAACAGCTCTGGGCCGACGTCTCCGCCGTGACGGCTCAGGCGCTGGACAACTTCATCGCCATGCGCGCCGCCGAGGGCGCCAAGATGAAGGCCGACGTGGAGAGCCGCCTGTGCTTCCTCGAGGAGCGGGTGGGCAGGGTAGAGACCCTGAGCGCAGGCCGCGTCGAAGCCTACACCGCCCGCCTCTACGAGAAGCTCAAGACCATCCTCGAGGACCGCAGTATCGACGACGCCCGCGTCCTGACGGAAGCCGCCATCTTCGGCGACAAGACCGCCGTGGACGAGGAGACCGTCCGTCTGCGCAGCCACATCGCCCAGTACCGCTCCATTCTGGAGCTGGACGAGCCGGTGGGCCGCAAGCTGGACTTCCTGACCCAGGAGCTGAACCGTGAGACCAACACCATCGGCTCCAAGTGTCAGGACCTGGACATCACCCGCACGGTGGTGGACATGAAGGCGGAGATCGAGAAGATCCGCGAACAGATCCAGAACCTCGAATAAAAACAGTACGGAGGAGTTCAGATGAAGCTCATCAACATCGGCTTTGGCAATCTGGTCAGCGCAGGGCGGGTGGTGGCCGTCGTCAGCCCCGACTCTGCGCCGGTCAAGCGTCTGGTGAAGGAGGCGCGGGAGCGGGGGATGCTCATTGATGCGTCCTATGGCCGCAGCACCCGGGCCGTGCTCATCATGGACTCCGACCATGTAGTCCTTTCGGCCCTGACGCCTGAGACGGTGGCAAGCCGCGCTGCGGGCCAGCCGGAAGGAAAACCGACAGAGGAGCAGTAAAAAATGGAAAACGAAAAGTACCTGTTTGTCGTCTCCGGCGCCGCCGGTACCGGCAAGGATAGTGTGGTCAAGGCCCTGCGCGAGGCCCACCCCGAGATCGAAAAGACCGTCTCCGCCACCACCCGCGCACCCCGCCCCGGCGAGCAGGAGGGCGTGGACTACTACTACCGCACCCGGGAGCAGTTCCAGCACCTCATCGAAACCGACCAGGTGGTGGAGCACAACTTCTACAACGGCAACTACTACGGCACCCTCCGCGAAGAGGTGGATAAGCGCCTCGAGGCGGGCAAGCTGGTGGTGCTGGTCATCGACGTCCACGGCGCGGCCAACATCCGCCGGATGTTCCCGGGGGCTACCACCATCTTCCTGCTGCCGCCCTCCGTGGAGGAGCTGGAACGCCGCCTCCGGGGCCGCGGCACCGAGACGGAAGCCAGCATCCTCGAGCGCCTCGACACCGCAAAGAAGGAGCTGGCCGAGCAGGAGAAGTTCACCCTCACCCTCGTGAACGACGAGGTGGACGCCTGCGCTGAGAAGCTCTACGGCATCATCCGCCAGCGGGCCGGCCTCGACAAATAACAAGGAGCCGCGAATGCCAAAAACGGTAGGCGTTGCCGTGAGCAACGCGACCTTCCACTTCGACAAACTCTATACCTACGCCGTCATGCCCGACCAGCAGGAGGCCGTCCGCCTCGGCAGCATGGTGCTGGTGCCCTTCGGGCGGGGGAGCAAGGCCCGGATGGGCGTGGTGCTGGCCTGCGACGAAGAGCCGGAACACGCAAAGCTCAAGTACCTCTTCGACGTGGCCCCGGCCTCGGCCTGCCTGACGCCGGAGCTGCTGCGGCTGGTGCATTTCCTCAAGGAGCGCACCTTCTGCACCTACTACGAGGCCGTCAAGGCGGTCATCCCCTATGGGGCGCAGTATAAGCCCGCCCTCGCGGCGGACGGCGTGACGCCGGTGCTCCAAAAGCAGCTCACCCGCCACACCGAGAACAGCTATAAGCTGGTGGGGTCTTTGCAGCAAAAGCCCAGGCCCACGGCCAAGCAGCTGGCGGCAGTGGCCCTGCTGAGCGGGGGAGAGCGCACCCAGAACGAGATGGAGGCCCACGGCATCACCAAAGCCGTGCTGGACAACCTCTGCGCCAAGGGCGTCGTCGAATGCAGCAAGGTGAACAAATCCATCGACCTGTATTCGTCTATCCCGCTGAAAAACGAGCCCATCACCCTGACGGCAGAGCAGCAGGCGGCCTATGACGCCCTGCTGCCCGGCCTCGAAGACACCGCCCCCCACTCGGCGCTGCTCTACGGCGTCACCGGCAGCGGCAAGACGCTGGTGTTCTTAAAGCTCATCGAGCGGTGCCTGGCGCTGGGCCGCCGCGCCCTCGTGCTGGTGCCGGAGATCAGCCTGACGCCGCAGATGATCCTCCGCCTCAAGAGCCGGTTCGGGCGGCGGGTGGCCGTCCAGCACTCGGCCCTCAATCACACCGAGCGTCTGCTCCAATGGCAGATGATACAGGACGGCGGCGCCGACATCGTGGTGGGGACCCGGAGCGCCGTCTTTGCCCCGCTGGAAAACATCGGCCTCGTCATCATCGACGAGGAGCAGGAGCACACCTACCGCTCCGAGTCCGCGCCCCGGTACGCCGCCCACGAGGTGGCCCGGCAGCGGGCAGCGGAGAACGGCTCCCTGCTCCTTCTGGCCAGCGCCACCCCCAGCACCGAGAGCTTTTACGCCGCCCAGAATGGCCGCACCCAGCTCGTCCGGCTCACCCAGCGCTACGGCGGCAACCCGCTGCCCAGCGTCCAGATCGTGGATATGCGGGCAGAGCTGGCCTCGGGCAACCCGAGGGAGATCAGCCTTGCCATGGAAGACGCCATCCGGCGCAACCTCGACGCGGGCAAGCAGACGATTTTGCTGCTCAACCGCCGGGGCTACCAGACCATGGCCCAGTGCGACGACTGCCGCGAGGTGCTGAAATGCCCCAAGTGCAGCGTCCCCATGGTCTACCACAAGGCGGGCCATAAGCTGCTCTGCCACTACTGCGGCACCCAGCTCGACCCGCCCCCCAAGACCTGCCCCGCCTGCGGCGGCAAGCTGCTCTACCGGGGCTTCGGCACCCAGAAGGCCGAGGAGGAGCTGGCCCAGCTCTTCCCGGAGGCAAGAGTGCTGCGGATGGACCAGGACTCCACCGCCGCCAAAGACGCCCACGAAAAGCTGCTGGCGAAGTTCGCCCGGCATGAGTACGACATCATGGTGGGGACGCAGATGGTGGCCAAGGGCCTCGATTTCGAGGACGTGACCCTCGTGGGCGTCCTCGGCATCGACTCGCTGCTCTTTGCGCAGGGGTTTCGGGCCTACGAGACGGTGTTCAGCCTCATCACCCAGGTGGTGGGGCGCTCCGGCCGGGCGAAAGACCCGGGCTTCGCCATCATCCAGACCACCGACCCCGACAACCCCGTCCTCAACCTGGCCGCCGCGCAGGACTACGACGCCTTCTTCGAGCAGGAAATTGCCTACCGCAAACTGGGCCTCTACCCGCCCTTCTGCGGGCTCTGCGTCGTGGGCTTCTCCGGCCCGAAGGAAGTTGAGGTGGCCCGGGCCGCTGCCCGGTTCTCGGCCCTCTTAGGCCGTCAGGCCGCGCAGCAGCCGGACCTGCCCCTCCGGGTGCTTGGCCCCACCCCCGGCAACATCGAAAAGATCAACGAGAACTACCGCTACAAGCTCACCATCAAGTGCCGCGCCGACAAACGCTTCCGCGACCTTGTCCGCCAGACCCTCGGCCTCTACGAGCAGGAAAAGCTGCCCAGCAAGGCCACCGTGGTGGTGGATATGCATTCTGACGGTGATATTTGATAAGATTATTTGGAGGTATACTTCATGGCTATCCGCAACATTGTAAAAGAGGGCGACCCCATCCTGAACAAGGTCTGCCGCCCGGTGACCAACTTTGACGACCGTCTGGCCACCCTGCTGGACGATATGCGCGAGACGATGATCGCCGCCGACGGCGTGGGTCTCGCAGGCCCGCAGGTGGGGATGCTGCGCCGCCTCTTCGTGGTGTGGGACACCACCGACGCCCCGGAAGAAATCCCCGAGAACTACGAGTACAAGTTCATCGACTTCGTCAACCCCGAAATTCTCGCCGTGTCTGAGGACGAGGAGACCGCCTACGAGGGCTGCCTGTCCTTCCCGGGCCACAACGGCGCCGTGACCCGCCCCGCAGCCGTCAAGGTCCGCGCACAGGACCGCCACGGCGAGTGGTTCGAGCTGGAAGCCGAGGGCCTGCTGGCCCGCTGCATCCAGCACGAGAACGACCATCTGGACGGCATCACCATCATGGAGTCCAGCGAGTTCTTCTATGAGGACACCGAGGAGGGCCGCGCCGCTGCCGCCAAGAAGAAGGAGAACGACTGATGCGCATTCTGTTCATGGGGACGCCGGACATTGCGGCGGACTGCCTGAAAGCCCTGTATGAGGCGGGCCACGACATCTGCGCGGTCTACACCCGGCGCGACAAGCCCGTGGGCCGCAAGCAGGTGCTCACCGCACCCCCGGTGAAGGAAGTGGCGCTGGCCCACGGCACCCCCGTCTTTCAGCCCCGCACCCTGCGGGACGGCGGCGAGGACGAGAACATCCGCGCGCTGGCTCCTGAGCTCATCGTCGTGGTGGCCTACGGCTGCATCCTGCCGAGATCGGTGCTGGAAGTGCCGAAATACGGCTGCATCAACCTCCACGTCTCCCTGCTGCCGAAATACCGGGGCAGCGCCCCTGTGCAGTGGGCGGTGCTGAACGGCGACGCCGAGACGGGCGTCTCCATCATGCAGATGGACGAGGGCCTCGACACCGGCGACGTGCTGGCCTGCGAGAAGATCGCCATCGACCCCGAGGAGACCAGCGGCCAGCTGTTCGACCGGGTCACTGCCGTGGGCGCACGGGTGCTCTGTGAGACCCTGCCTGCCATCGCAGCCGGTACGCTCAAGGCAGAGCCTCAGGCCCACGAGAACGCTTCCGTCGCCCCCATGCTGAGCAAGGAGATGGCGGAGTTCAAGCTGACCGACAGCGCCGACCACATCCACAACTGGGTGCGGGGCATGGCCCCCTGGCCCGGGGCATGGTTCGTGACGGCAGGCGGCAAGAAGCTCAAGGTGACGGAGAGCCGGGTGGCGGAAAGCCACGGCGAAGCTCCCGGCACTGTCCTCGCCACCAAGCCCCTGACCGTGGCCTGCGGTGAGGGCGCGATCCAGCTTCTGCACGTCGTGCCGGAGGGCAAGAAGCCCATGGACGGCACCTCCTTCGCCGCCGGACTCCGCCTCAAGGCGGGGGACAGCCTGTGAGCGGCCCGAACCCCCGCGCGGCGGCGGTGGCGGCGCTGGTGCGGCAGGAGCAGGACGGTTTTTCGAACCTCATCCTCAACGCAGAGCTGCGCCGCCAGAAGCTGGAAGGCCGCGATAAAGCATTTGCCAGCGCGATTTTTTATACCGTGCTGGAACATCAGGGAACGCTGGACTATATCCTGAGCCAGTTTTTGCCCAAAGGGCTTGCCAAGCTCGACCCGCAGGTGCGGGAGATTCTCCGCGCCGCGCTGGCGCAGGCCCGCTATATGCAGGTGCCTGCTTCGGCGGCGGTCAATGAGGCCGTCAAGCTGACCCGCACCTTCCGAAAAGCCAGCGCCTCCGGCCTCGTGAACGCCGTGCTGCGCCGGGCCATCGGCTATGACCTCGGCTCTGCCGTCTTTGCCGACGAGGTGGAGCGGCTGATGGTGTTGGGCTCGGCGGGCCGGGACGTGGCAGCGTTCCTCCACGAACACTACCCCGACGAGGCGCTGGACATCCTGACCCATACCGCCGACGGCGGCCTGACCAGCCTCCGGGCCAACCCCCTGAAAGGGACGCCGGAAGCCCTCTGCGAAAAGCTGCTGGCCTCGGGCGCGAAGACCGCCGCCCCGGGCCTCCTGCCGGGCAGCGTCTTAGCCCGCTTCGAGGGCAGCCCGGCGGAGAGCGGGCTTTTCCGGGACGGATATTTCCACGTGGAGGGGCAGGCCAGCCAGCTTGCCGCCCTCTGCGTGGAGGCAAAGCCCGGCGATACCGTCCTCGACCTCTGCGCTGCCCCCGGCGGCAAGAGCCTGCTCCTCATCGAGGAGATGCAGGACGAAGGGCGGCTGGTGAGCTGCGACGTCAGCGAGAACCGCGTCCAGCTGATCCGCAAGGCTGTGGAGCGGATGGGGTTTGCCCACGTGGAGCCCCGGGTCTCCGACGGCACCAGGCCGGATGCCGACCTGCCCATGGCGGATGCCATCCTGGTGGATGCCCCGTGCAGCGGCCTTGGCATCCTCGCCAAGAAGCCGGACATCCGCTACAAGACCCTCGAAAAAGCGCGTCACGATGAATTATTGGCCACCCAGTCGGCCATTCTGGATACAGCCGCCGCCCACCTGAAAGAGGGCGGGCGTCTGGTCTACTCCACCTGCACCATCGACCCTGCCGAGAACGAAGAGCAGGTGCGGGCCTTCGTGGGCCGACACCCGGAGTTCCGGGTGGTGACGCCGAACGTCCGCTTCCCGTCCGGGATGACCGTGGGGGACTGGGGTGCGCTTTCCGTTCCCACCCGCACCGGCATGGACGGCTTTTTCCTCTGCGCGATGCAGAAACGTGATTCCTGACAAAAGGAGATTTTCATGGAGACTAAACGCTGTATATCCTCCCTGACGCTGGAACAGCTGACAGCGGAGCTGAAAGCGATGGGCCAGCCCGGCTTCCGGGCGAAGCAACTCTTCCACTGGGTCCACCAGAAGCTCGTGACCGACTTTTCGGCCATGACCGACCAGCCCAAAGCCCTGCTGGCAAAGCTCGAGGAGGCATTTTACATCGCCGCGCCCATCATCGAGCGGCGGCAGGAGGCCAAGGACGGCACCGTGAAGTACCTGCTGCGGATGGCCGACGGCAACTGCATCGAGACCGTCGTCATGCGCTACCACTACGGCAACACGGTCTGCGTGTCCACCCAGGTGGGCTGCCGGATGGGCTGCCGCTTCTGCGCCTCGACCCAGGCGGGCCGGGTACGCAACCTCGAGGCGGGCGAGATCTGCTCCGAGATTTACACCGCCCAGAAGGACATCGGGGAGCGCATCTCCCACATCGTGCTGATGGGCATCGGGGAGCCGCTGGATAATTTCGACGAAGTCATGCGCTTTCTCGAGAACATCTCGTCCCCCGAGGGCGTGAACATCGGGATGCGGAACATCAGCCTCTCCACCTGCGGCCTCGTGCCGAAGATCGACCAGCTGGCCGAGAAGAAGCTCCAGCTCACCCTCTCCGTCTCTCTCCACGCCCCCAACAACGACATCCGCAGCGGCATGATGCCCGTGAACGACGCCTACCCCGTGGAGGTGCTGATGCAGGCCGTGCGCCGGTATCAGGAGACGACGGGCCGGAGAGTGAGCTTCGAGTACTCCATGGTGCGGGGCGTCAACGACTCCGACGCCTGCGCCAAACAGCTGGCCGACCTCATCCGGGGGATGGGCGCTCACGTCAACCTCATCCCCATCAACCCGGTGGACGGCAGCCCTTATTCGGCTACCGACGCCGCCAACGTCCGGCGCTTCCAGCAGAAGCTGGAAAGCCTCGGCGTCAACGCCACCGTCCGCCGCCGTCTGGGCAGCGAGATCAGCGCCGCCTGCGGCCAGCTCCGCCGCGACGAGATGAACGGCAAAGTTTGAGAAGGAGAATCCTATGAAACTTGCAGGAAAAACAGACGTCGGCAGCGTCCGCCCCGAGAATCAGGATGACTACCGGGCAGGCGAGCTGAACAGCGACGCGGCCTGGGGCCTCGTGTGCGACGGCATGGGCGGTGCGCGGGGAGGCCGTGAGGCTTCCGTGAGCGCCTGCGACGTCATCGAGCACAGCTTCCACGAGCAGTACGCCCAGTGCCTGCCCGGCGACGAGGAAAGGTTTTTGAAGCGGGCGCTCATCAACGCCAACCGCTTCGTCTTCCAGAAAGCCTCCCGGGAGGAGGAGCTGGCGGGCATGGGCACCACGGCGGTCTGCGCCCTCGTGCGGGGCGGCAACGCCTTTATCTGCCACGCAGGCGACTCCCGGGCCTACCTCGTCCGGGACGGCAGACTCACCCAGCTCACCCACGACCACTCCTACGTGCAGGAGCTGGTGGACTGCGGCACCATCACCGCCGAGGAAGCCGAGCATCACCCCCAGAAGAACATCATCACCCGGGCGCTGGGCGTGGACTACCGCCTCGACCCCGAGTTCACCAGTGTGCCGGTGCAGAAGGGCGATATGATCCTGCTCTGCACCGACGGCCTCACCAACGTCCTGCCCAAGGAAAAGATCGAAGAGATCTTCACGAAGGGCGGGTTCTACGACATCCCCGACCGGCTGGTGGACGCCGCCAACGCGGGCGGCGGCCCCGACAACATCACCGCGCTGCTGCTGGGCGTGGAGCCGCTGGAGGTGAAGCATGGATAATCTCATCGGCAAGACGCTGGACGGGTTCTACACCATTCAGGAGCTCATCGGCACAGGCGGCATGGCCAACGTCTACAAGGCCGTGGTCTCTGCTCCCGGCGGGCCTGTGCCGGAAGGCACGGTGGTGGCCGTCAAGGTGCTGCGTCAGGAGCTGATGCATGACGCCGACCTCGTCCGCCGCTTCAAGAACGAGTCCAAGGCCATCTCCCTGCTCAACCACCCCAACATCGTCAAGGTCTACGACGTCTCCGTGGGCGAAAACTTACAGTATATCGTCATGGAGTGCGTGGAGGGCATGACCCTCCGGGAGTACCTCAACGAGCGGGGCGGCAAGATCACCAGCCGGGAGACCGTCCACTTCATCGCCCAGATCCTCCGCGCCCTCGACCACGCCCACCGCAACGGCGTCGTCCACCGGGACATCAAGCCCCAGAACATCATGCTGCTGGACAACGGCCAGCTGCGGATGATGGACTTTGGCATCGCCCGCATCTCCCGGGCCGAGAACCAGATACAGAACGGCAAAAAGGCCATGGGCAGCGTCCACTACATCAGCCCCGAACAGGCGAAGGGGGAGGAGACCGACCCCAAGAGCGACATCTACTCCGTGGGCGTCATGATGTACGAGATGCTCTCGGGCAGGCTGCCCTTCGACGCCGACGACATGGTGGAGGTGGCCCGCAAGCAGATACGGGACACCCCGAAGCCGCTGGCCGAGCTTGCCCCGGATGTGCCGCTGGGCCTCGTGCAGATCACGGAGCGCGCCATGGCAAAGCTGCCGGTCAACCGGTATTCCAGCGCCGCAGAGATGCTGGAAGCGCTGGACGCCTACGTGCAGGACCCGTCTGTCACGTTCCAGTATCAATATGTAAAGGAAGAACCTGAAAAGGTGGTGAATGACCCCATGCCGCAGAAACGCAGCATCCGCAGACCCCCGGAGAAACCGGCGGCGAATCCCGCCCGCCCCAAGGCCAGGGCGAAAAAGAAGAAGCGCAGCGGCTTTATGCCGGTGCTGCTGGGCATCACGACGGCCTTTGCGCTGGCCTGTGCGGCCCTGTGCTGGACCATCCTGAACGATTCCAGCAACATCATGACCAAAAGCGACGACATCGTGCTGGGCGATTTCAGCGGCATGACGCAGGACGAGGTGAACGCCTCTGAGCAGGTGGCCTCCGGTCAGGTGGTCGTCAACTGGGAAGAGGAGTACAGCAACGACTACGCCGCAGGCTATGTCTACAAGCAGTCGCCGGTGGCGGGCCGCACCGTCCGCGAGGGCCAGAGCGTGACCCTCACCGTCAGCCTCGGCATCCACTACGTGACTGTCCCCGACCTGACCAACTACGTGCAGGCCGACGGCGAACAGCAGCTGAAGGACCTGGGCGTGTCGGTGCTGGTCACCCAGGCCGTGGATGAGTCGGTGGCCGCAGGCTCCATCATCCGCACCGACCCCGCCGCAGGCAGTCAGGTGGCCGCAGGCACCACGGTGGTGGTCTACGTCAGCCGCCCGCAGGTGGCCACTACCACCAAAGTCCCCAGCCTCATCGGCATGAACGTGGACGACGCCCGTACCCTGCTGGTGCAGCGGAAACTGGGTCTGGGCAGCCAGACAGAGCAGTACAGCGACCAGCCTGTGGGCAGCATCATCAGCCAGAACCCCGGCGAGGGCGCATCGGCCAAGCTGAACACCCGCGTCAGCGTCGTGGTCAGCGCAGGCCCTGAGCCTGCACCGGAACCCGAAGCACCCAGCGAGAGCACCGGGAGCAGCGACGGCTCCGGCGGCTGGTGGGGCGGCCTCTTCGGGGGCAGCAGCTCTTCCAGCGAGAGCACCGGCGCCAGCTCGTCTTCTTCCACCGGCGGCGGTCTCAGCGACTGGTGGACGTCCTGGCTGGGCTAAAGGAGAAGGTATGACAGGTTATATCACAAAAGGCATCGGCGGATTTTATTACGTTAAGACGTCGGAAGGCATCGTGGAGTGCAAGCCCCGGGGCATCTTCCGCAAGCAGATCGGAAGAGCGTCGTGTAGGGAAAGAGTGTAGATCTC
>OGDJ01001124.1_pt1 | contig 10913 bp, 7 predicted proteins | sample 1570401 | NCBI WGS metagenome assembly OGDJ01 (sample SAMEA2582185, study PRJEB24529) | metagenome | biome: Human gut stool | place: China | collected 2011
AATTAACCAACGTTTGAACGGGAAAGTCGACTTTGCGTGTGTGGCGCGCTATGTAGATACCCCCGTAAAACGCTATTCCAGCGGCATGACCGTCCGTCTGGGCTTTGCCGTAGCCGCTTTTCTGGAACCGGAAATACTGGTAGTAGATGAGGTACTTGCCGTAGGTGATGCCGAATTCCAGAAGAAAGCTATCGGCAAGATGCAGGACGTGTCGAAAGGCGAAGGGAGGACGGTGTTGTTTGTGAGTCATAATATGGGTAGTATGCAACGGCTATGTTCACGTGGAGTATTATTGGAAAATGGGAAGGTTAAATATATGGGAAGCATATCCGATACCATCCGTACTTATCAAAGTGATGAAATCATTCAAAACTCATTTGAAGAAACTGACGGAAACAAACAAATACTCTATTTGAAAAAAGCCTCTGTTTCATCCAGCGATGGAAACATATTCTACAATTCTTCTACTATTAAAATAGAATTTGAAATATGCGTAAAGAAACATATTCCTTCTTTGGTTATTGGATTTAATCTATATAGCATCTTCCAATACCCACTGGCACGAGCCGACTACAATGATGAGAACAAAAAGACATCGCTAGAACCGGGAAGTTACCACTTTACTTTCGAGATTCCTCCTTACACCCTATCCAATGGAGAATATAAAATTGTTTTTGATGTGGCGGAAAGAAATGTAAAGTGCTACACAACAAAAAAGTCGCAATTGACATTCAATGTACTTCAAGGGGAAGATTGCTTCGGTAATGTATTTGCAGAAGATATTCCCATTAAGTCTTCTCTTATCAGAGAAAATTGGTTGAAAGAAATTAAAACATATTAAATCAGCATGAAATTATCTGTCGCACTTTGCACCTATTAATGATGAAAAATATATCAAAAAACAATTAGAATTTATTCTAAATCAAACATTACCTATAGATGAAATAATTATTTGCGATGATCGATCTCAAGATAACACTATACAACTAATTAAAGAATTAAAGATACAACAAAAAAATCATTCTTTCAGTTATGAACGTTCATTTATTAATCGTTTTTCAACTAATAGAAAGATAAAAAAGTCACAATATCCTAATTCACAATATAGTATTTTTCATGTCGCTGAGTTTTTATAATAAATGGAATAAACTTCAACCATCTATACTTTTGGGAGATTGGACATATGAATTCATAATTAAGGAAAGATTAAAAAGGAAACCATATTGAAGATACAAATTTCTCACACTTATTTCAAATTATAAAAAATGACAAAAGATCTCGTATCGATTGGAATACCTGCATACAAAGCTACATATTTAAAAGAAGCCATTGACTCTGTTTTAAATCAAACTTACACAAAGTTCGAACTGATCATAGTCAATGACAAATCTCCTGAGAACATAGAGGAAATTATTTCTACATATAACGACAAACGTATCAGATACTATAAAAATGAGGACAATTTAGGGAAAACCTCCATTGTCCTAAATTGGAACAAATGTCTTTCCTATGCTAATGGTGATTTTTTTGTACTACTATGCGATGATGACATTATGCTACCGAATTTCATTGCAACGATGCTTGGTTTAGTTAAAAGCCATCCACAATGCAATGTCTTTAAAAAAAGAACGCTCCTTATTGACAGTAAAACCAATACAAACATAGGAAAATCTCCCTTGTTTCCTAAATATGAAACATTTGCTGATTTCCTTTCAAATACTATTATTGGAAAAAGAAAACATACAATATCGGAATTTTTTTATAGGACACAACATATTCAACAATTAGGAGGGTATCAAATTTATCCGGCAGGTTATTATGCTGATGATGCTTCCATCTTACTTTTCTGCAACAACAATGGAATTGCATCAACAGAAGAAAGCCTAATAGTTTATAGGAAAAGTGAAAATAACATTTCTTCAAGCTCATGTTGGAATGTAGAAAAATCCAAAGCTGCTTTAAAGTATTATCAATGGATTATTGATGAATTCCCCATGAAACAACAAGATGAGCAAATAATACAACAAAGACTTGATTTTGATTTGTATACTTATTTTTCAGCAGCATTAAATATTCATCAATCTATCCAAATATTAAATTGTATTCCAGTCAACATTTGGAATTGGAAAAAGAAATTATTATGTCTTTACAAGTTCATATTAAATTCTTATGCAAAGCAAATTAAATAATCTTCTTTTCCTCATCGAATCCCTATCTGGCGGTGGGGCAGAAAAGGTATTGACCACCTTGTTGCAACATCTCGACTCGAACAAATTTGATGTCACACTATGTTGCATCGTAGATTGCGGGAAATATGTAAACGATGTAAAGCCATACGTTCACTATACTTCTATATTGCCCAATCCAGAACAAATAAAAGGAATAAGGAAACTGATTTATCAACTCAAATACAAATTAATCTATTCGTGGCTTCCGTTACGATTGGTTTACAAATGGTTTGTTCCACATCATGCAGACGTGGAGATCGCTTTTGTGGAAGGATTTGCAACTAAACTATTGGCACATTCTACTAATAAACAGGCCAAAAAGATCGCTTGGGTACACACTGATTTTGAAAAACATCATTGGACTAATGTTATATTTAAGAATAAACAGAATGAAGAACAGACATATAGCCGATATCACCAAATTGTCACAGTTTCTGTTACTGTCCAAAAAGCCTTTATAAAAGCTTTCCCTTTAGTAAAAAGTTTAGTAAAAATCATTTATAACCCTATAGATCACGAAGACATTATAAAAAAAGGAAAGCAATACGAACCTTTGCCTTCCAAAAGCAAAATACGATTAATCAGCATTGGCAGACTGACCAAAGTTAAAGCATACAGCCGGTTGCTCCACATCGCTTTACGTTTGAAGCAATCCGGATACGCTTTCGAACTATGGATATTGGGAGATGGTGAAGAACGTGAAATGCTTCAACATTATATCTGCAAAAAACAGTTGGAAGATTGTGTTACTCTATGGGGATTCCAAACAAATCCATACGCCTTTATGACACAATCCGACTTGTTTGTCTGTTCTTCAATCAGCGAAGGGTATAGTACTGCGGTAACTGAAGCACTTATTTTGGGGCTTCCGGTTGTGACCACTGATTGCTCCGGTATGAATGAACTTCTGCAAGGAGAAAAGTATGGCATCATTACAGAGAATTCGGAAGCGACCTTGTTTGAAGGTATTAAACAACTACTCGACCATCCAGAGCAATTGTCACATTACAAAGAGAAGGTAATCAAACGAGGGAAGGAATTTACTTTGGAAGTATTGATGAAACCAATTGAAACATTATTAACTCGATGAAAAAAAAGATCCTTTTCTTTACTAACGGACTTTATGGTGGAGGAGCTGAACAAATTCTGCTGACGCTATTAACTCATATTGATTATACATTGTTCAACATTACATTATATAGTCTGACCAAAGATGATGTAACAAAAGAGTATCCCGAGCAAATTCATTACAACTACATCTTCCATCCAATTAGCGACCAAGACAATTGCTGGAGACGAATAACTAAAAAGATCATTAATAAATTCAAACACCTAATCTATCATCACTTTTCTGCCAAATTGTTTTACGCTCTTTTTGTCAAAGGGAATTACGACACCGAAGTAGCCTTTATTGAAGGATATGCCACCCGAATCGTTTCTGGATCTAACAACAAGCGATCTAAAAAGATCGCTTGGGTACATACTGATTTAAAAAACAATCATTGGACAACTATAGCATACAGAAGCTGTCAAGAAGAACAAGAGTCCTATCAACAATTCGACGAGGTTACTTCTGTCTCTTTGGATGTAAAAACAAGTTTCGACCTATTGTTTTCCCATCCCAACAGCACAGTCACTTACAATCCTATTGATGAAAACAAAATAAAACTACTAGCAGACAAATCTATCAATCCAATTTGCTGGTTAGAACAAGGATTGATAATGGTCACTATGGGAAGATTAGTACCACAAAAAGGTTACGACCGATTGCTTCCTATCATCAAAAGATTAAAAGACGAAGGTTTTCGTTTCTCACTAAATATTTTGGGAGAAGGAACCGACAGGGAAAAATTGGAACAGTACATCAAGCAACACCATTTAGAAACATGTGTCCGACTAAGCGGATTTCACACCAACCCCTATCCTTACTTGGCAAAAGCCGATTTATTTGTCTGTTCATCGCGGGCAGAAGGATATAGTACAGTAATCACAGAAGCATTAATTTTAGGCTTGCCCATTATTACAACTCGCTGTGCTGGTATGCAAGAATTATTAGGAGAAAATGGTGAGTTTGGACTTATCGTTGACAACAATGGCACATCGCTATACGAAGGACTTAAAACCCTATTGTCAAGTAATACCTGCTTAATGCATTACAAACAAAAATCTCAAGAAAAAGGTAGACAATTTGCTCTAAAGAATTTAGAACAAAAAGTCTACGAGAAATTGTAGTAAAAAGAACAAAAAACTCATTCTATCGGATTCGTACGATGATTTCTATCATAATACCTGTATATAACGTAAAACTCTACTTAGACAATTGTATTCAATCGGTTATCCAACAAAGCTATACAGATTTTGAATGTATCTTAGTAGATGATGGTTCTACGGATGGTAGTAGTGAAATATGTGACCAATGGGCAGAAAAAGATAACCGGATTATAATTGTCCATCAACCCAATGGAGGAGTATCATCCGCTCGAAACAAAGGATTGGAACAAGCAAAGGGAGAATATATCTGTTTTATTGATAGCGATGACTGGGTAGATGTTGATTATCTTTCGGCAATGATAAACAATTTGAAAGAGAAAGAAACTGATTTGATAATATGTGGATTGACTCAGGAATTCAAAGACAGGAATTGCATAGATTATATACCTCAACAGTCACTAAATTTCGAGTTAGGCTGCAATCATACAAACTATTTTGTAATGCTGAATGAACAGAACTTATTGTACGGACCAATTGTGAAACTATACAAAAACAACATCATACAGCATCATCAAATTTTGTTTGACCCACAAGTTTCATACGGTGAAGACCTTTTATTCAACTACCAATATTTGGAATATGCACACACCATTGCGTGCATAAACGAAAGTCATTATCATTATCGCATATTAGGTAGCGGAACCTTATCTAGTAAGTTTCGTCCCAAACAATTTGATACAGACTATCAACAATGGAAGATATTACAGTCTTTTTATCAAAGACATCATTTATGGTCATCAACGGCTCAGACTTATCTGTACAAACGACTGTGGGGTATTCTATACGATGGAATTTTTCTCTATCCACGTCTGCAAAATAAAAAAATCTCTTATCTACGAACTATTCTTGCGATACCGGAAATAAAAAAATTGAAAGATTTTACACAATGCTTTTCGTGCAGCAATTGGATCAAGCAGTCCATTCTGTATCGGTTATATCCTATATTCTATATTTATTTTTCAATCATTGCCAAAAGATGAAACTTTTATTATATCCTCACGGAGGTAGTGGCAACCACGGATGTGAAGCTATTGTACGTTCGACACTAAAAATGATACCGACAGCTACTCTATTTTCCAGCAACCCGGATGAAGACAAAAGATACGGTCTGGACGCCATCTGTACTCTTCGGGCAGCACAAGCACCAATGTCTCATCTCAGTTTGGCGTACTGGAAAGCCTTTATACGTTATCGCTTCGGAGACAAAGAAGCGTTCGACCGTACCAGTTTTCGCTCTATTTTTCAAGAAGCCAACTCAGATAGTTATGCTTTGTCTATCGGTGGGGACAATTATTGCTACGGAGTGCCTGTTTTCATTTATTTGGTCAACAAACAGCTTCGAAAACAAGGGATAAAGACTATCTTGTGGGGATGTTCCGTTGAGCCGGAAGTTCTAAAAGGCGATATACTGAATGATTTACGTTCCTACACCCATATCTTTGCCCGTGAAAGCATCACGTATGAAGCCATGAAAGAAAAAGGGATACAACAACTCTCTCTCTTTCCTGATCCGGCTTTTCAGCTTAACCGTACAGACCTTACTTTACCCGAGGGTTTTGCAGAAGGTAATACGGTAGGCATTAACGTCAGTCCTATGATTATAAAACACGAAAAGGCGAAAGGGATGACACTTCTGAACTATCGACAATTAATTCGTTATATTATTGCCACCACGGATATGCAAATTGCATTGATTCCTCATGTAGTATGGAACTATAACGACGATCGGATCCCATTGCAATTCCTCTACAACGAATTCAAAGGGACCGGTCGTGTCGTTCTTATCGAAGATCATAACGCCGAGGAACTAAAAGGTTTCATCTCCCGTTGCCGTTTTTTGGTAGCCTCACGCACACACGCTTCCATTGCAGCCTACTCCACTCAAATACCTACTTTGGTGATGGGTTATTCGGTAAAGGCACGTGGCATAGCCCGCGACCTGTTTGGTAACGAAGAGCATTATGTCTTGCCCGTGCAGTCTCTGCAACAGGGAAACGACCTGCTCAAAGCATTTCAATGGTTGCAAACACACGAGGACGAGATTAGAAAACACTACCGTACATTCATGCCGGGATACTTAGCCAAGACATTCCAAGCCGGACAATTGCTTCAAACATTATGATTCTAATGGTTTACATACTCACCTTAATAGGGACAATAGCCCTTATATTCTTTTCCGTTGATTGGACTATTGAACTATACAAATGGCAAAGTCGCATCCACATTGGTAGATGGACAGACCGCAAAGCATGGCAGCAAGCTGTTGAAAAAAAGGCACGCCAATGGCTATACAAAAGCCCTACCGTACAGATTACGGATCAAGATCGGTTAGTCCTTTGGGATATGCTAAAAGGGAACTATCGTTCCACCACCATACAAAGCTGGCAGGATGCCGGACTCCTTTTATCCTTGCCCGAACAGGACGCCCAAGAGTATGTCAAACGCCACCCCTCGCTATTCATAAAAGAAAATTGGCAGATAGACCAATCGCTATTGGCGTATGTCTTAAAAAAGAAAGATGCACTTTATATGGAAACAGAAAAAGAGTAAAGAACACTTTATATCTTATCAACAAACTGAACAGACTATACCTTATCGGAAAACATTACCTCACATTCGCTTTGTCGATACCATCGGATTGGTTTGTCCCTTTTTACACCAATGCGATTTCAGTGATTTAGCCATCCGACAAATTGAAGAATACGATCATTGCTTATGGGAAGAAGTATTTCCCCCACATGCATACGACTTAGCCTCACATAAGCCCTTGGGAGTATTTGATTGGGCACGCGGATGGGGATGGTATGTCTTAGGACTTATCGAAACTGCCGATTTACCTGGAAACAAGAAACGAATACTAAACTTGAGTAACCATCTGCTGCCTTTTCAGAAAGCAGATGGAGGATTCAGTTGTTTGGTATTCAATCCTAACGAACGATTTGAATCTTCGGGCAGCGCCTTGTTTGGATTGTTGTTCGTTCATGCGTACCGAGTGTCTGGTGATGAACGTTACTTGAATGCCGCAATAAAAATTGAAAAAGCACTTATGAAGGCTACCCGTCGAGATGGCACGATAGATTTTGCACAGGGAGATACCAAAGGCATTGGTTCTTATTCACAAATATTTGATCGAATGCCTTTTGCACAAGGAATGGGACTGTATTTATCTAAAACATTAGATATATATGAAAAAACTATTGGTTGACATTTGGAATTGTTTATTCGACTGTTACTTGACAGTTCGAAATTCACTCTATCTCTTTATGGATATTCCATATCGAAAAGTTGTAATAGCTCCTCACGTTGTATCCATTGAAGAAACCATCCGATACATCATCCAATCGCATTGTTCGGTCAGCCGTTTAGGAGATGGCGAAATAAAGATAGCTAATGGAAAGGCACTCGCTTTCCAAACCCAACAACCGTTACTACAACAAAAAATGCAAGAGGTACTGTCGGTACCTATTTCCAATCACATCGTATGCCTGCCGGATATATTTACAGACTTAAGCCTCTACAATATAGAAGCGCGCAACCACTGGAAACTTCATTTGGCATTTTACAGGAAATCGTGGTACAAGTATATCAATCGTAAAAGAATATTTCATAATGCTTTCATCAGCCGTTGTTACATGATGTTTGCCGACAAAACACAGTGTGCCTTTTATTTTAAACTCATACAACAAATCTGGGCAGACAAAGACATTCTGCTCATTGAAGGCGAAAAAAGTCGATTAGGTGTCGGTAATGATTTGTTTGACAATGTCAAATCTATTCGACGGATATTAGCACCCAATACAAACGCCTTTGATCACTATGATGCCATTATGAAAATAGTTCAGAAATATTCTCCTAATGAATATCTCATTCTTCTGGCTTTAGGCCCTACTGCCACAGTCATGGCTTACAACCTTGCCCAAAAAGGATACCAAGCCATTGACATCGGTCATATCGACATCGAATACGAGTGGTACAGAATGGGAGCGAGCCACAAAGTGCCCATTCCAAGCAAATATGTCAATGAAGCCGATGCAGGTGTAGGAGTGGGCGACATCCATGATGAAAAATATAAAAAAGAAATTATATGCCGGTTTTAAGTATCATCGTACCTGTATATAATGTTGCAACTTATCTACGAGAAGGATTGGATTCCATACTTAGGCAAGAAGTTCAAGACATAGAAGTGATTTGTGTTGACGATTGTTCATCTGACTCATCGCCCGACATTCTGAAAGAATACCAGGCAAAGGACAACAGAATACAATTTATTCGTCAATCAGAAAACAAAGGTCCAAGTGCCACTCGAAACATCGGCATAAAATATGCTAAAGGAAAATATATTGCTTTTTTCGATCCAGATGATAAAGTGGAAAATAATCTATATGCCGAATTAATTCATGCTATTGAGGATAAAAAAACCGATTTGGCTTTATGTGGTTATTCTACATTCCCCACTCATCAGATACACATACCGAATTTCAAACCATACCATGCCATGCAACCTATGGACTTTATTCAAAAGAATCCAAGAATAGAAATGAATAACGATTTATGTTATACTTGGAGGTTTGTATTCAAACGTAATTTTCTTATCAATAAAAAAATAAGGTTCATTAAAAACCTGCATGTCGGAGAAGATACAGTTTTTAATTATGAATGCGTCCTACAGGCGTCTTCAATCATAATGATTCCAAAGGCATTATATCAATATCGTATCAATAATGCAGGTAGTTTGATGAGGCTGCGTTATAAGCCCTATTTAACAAACAATCTACAAAAATTGGTTGATGAAAAGAAAAGACTTATCAGAAAATACAATATTGAACATTACATCCCCATAACAATTGACTTGTCTGAAAAAATCATCCTGCGTTATTTGCCGATGCTTTTCAACAATCTATATAATAATTCTAATCAACCGGACAAGAAGCAGGGCATTCAACAAATTTTATCAATGACTATGATACGAGATTCCTTCTGTATTATAGGTTTTCGCAACATTTATCCTTCATGGAAAGAATACTTATTCTATCTGGCCATGAAGTTCAAATTTACACGATTGGTTTGTTATGAATACAACAAGATATTTACACCAGAAAAAAGAGTGTAATAAATGTCAAATTATTGAGGCCCACTATATATTAAACAGCTTACACAAGCCTTCTGTAGTCTTTATGGTATTAGGGACATTATGCTCCTATACATACAGGAACAAGTACCTTCACGAAGGTTCGGAGCGATGATAGTCGAGGAGGAAAATTCATGTTTCCTACGTGAACCAAAGTAAGATATGTTCGTGGACCAAGTTAAGTATCTTACTCGGCCAAGTAAGATATATTACTTGCCCTACGAAGATATGTTCCTTTTTAGCAGAGCATTTTTATTGTCTTTTCCACTAAAGCTCTTATACTAAGAACATGAGGGAAAAGGTATGGCTATTCAATTCCACCAAGAGATGAAAGACAGAGATTATCCCACAAAGGAGCCGGTGAGGAATCCCCAGCAAAGCAATGAACAAGCGAATCCAATGGGACAACTGGAAAAAGAAAATCCGTTTCCGGATCCTATAGGATTGACTCCGAGACAGCGATCCGCTCTGCTGCGGCGCCACGCGCTTCATCAGAAATACGACAAGGCAGTTGCCCTTTATGCGGAGACAAACATGCCACTGAAAACGATAGCTATGGAATGTCACGTCTCAGCGGGAGGACTCGGCAGTTACTTGCGCCGCTACTGGCGCGAATTGGTATTACACCGCCATCGCATTCCTTTGGAAGGAGAAAATCCCTATGCCGTCAAGATCATGTCCGAAGGAAAGCCCAATGTGGTGTCGCATGCCAGATATAAAAAAGCTATAGATGCATGCTTGTCTCTGGAGGATATCGAATTGAATGTGTCGCAGATAGCCCGCAAACATGGAGTGGAGGGAACGGGACTAGCCAACTTCATGCGCATCCATGAACCGGAAGTCATTCCTTGGCGCGAGAAAGTACGCCACTGGTTGGGCATAAATGACAACACCCATCGTGGGGCGACCCCGGCTTGCACCAAACAATACGCCGAAGCAGTGGAGCTTTATAAAAAGACAGACATGACGATCCCTGAAATAGCCGGGGCATGCCATGTCTCACCAAGCGGTTTCAAACAGCATCTGAGGTTCTATCACAAAAATATACTGGAACAAAAGAAAAAGAAACGTTCGGAAGCACAGGCCGGACCAGAGAAGAAGAGAGGCGAACTATCCGGCAACGGAAGGACCTACAAACCCTCTCTCCGTACAGAAGATAAATATGCGAAAGCCTTGTCTCTTTATAAGGACACGGCTCTCACGCTAAAAGAAATCGCAGAAAGAACACACGTCACGGCGGAAGGACTTCGTTCTTATCTGCACAAATGGCATATCGACTTAGTGAG
>OGDJ01001125.1_pt1 | contig 10904 bp, 6 predicted proteins | sample 1570401 | NCBI WGS metagenome assembly OGDJ01 (sample SAMEA2582185, study PRJEB24529) | metagenome | biome: Human gut stool | place: China | collected 2011
ATCAGCGGAGAAGAAAAGACTGCCGGATTTATCTCCGCCATCCGGTATGTAGGTAATGGAAAAGCGTATGCTTACATCAATATGCCGGGTTACTACAAACCGGGAGAACAAGGACACACAGCCATCGCCGATCTTGCAGTGGAAATAGATCTGTACAATAAAACCATGAAAAAAGTGCAAGGACTTGACTTGTCCAACGGTTTCGGGGTTATGCTTTCCCTTTATAAAGGAAGTATGTTGATAGGTAACTCATCGGCTAAAGCAAAAGGTATCTACTCACTGGATATACAGACAGGTGAAGTGTCTAAAGAACCGATACTGACCACGGTAGGCAATCCGATATTATGTTACTATTTTGAAAAATAAGGATAGTCACCTTTGGATGATTTTAAGAAAGAAGTGCTCTTGCAGGATACACAGAGTTACCGTATCTTTGCAGCCGTTTTAAAAAAAGAATAATTATGGAACTTCCTGAAGATCCGATGATGCTGTTTAGCGTCATCAACATGAAACTTCGCGATTGCTATGCATCGCTCGACGAACTCTGTGAAGATATGAATATCAGCAAGGACATACTGATCGGAAAACTGGAATCGATCGGGTTCGAATACAATGCCGAACAAAATAAGTTCTGGTAAATGTGCCATATACCTGAAATCGCCACAGATTGAAAGTATGTCGAAACTCGCACTCATCACAGCTTACACGGATTTATACTAATAAATATCATTAGCTATCAATAGGTTAAATTCGTTCTGTGGAACTCTGTGTTACTCTGCAATGAGTTTCGGCACACTCCCAATCTATGGCGAAAAGGTTATCCCCGCTTTTTATTATTTATTGGTGAAACGGAACCAATTAAAATCGGCATATCCGTCTTCTCCCGCTTTCTCCTTACTAAAATTGAATAAGGCAAAACGATTGGCAGTCCAGACCAGCCCAAGCCCCATACTAAGTTCATTACCGATGGGAAGGAAATACTTGCCATCGGTACTGTAATAGAAAACGGCACGGAAACCTACATCCATCACACGGGCACGTATCCATATTTTGTTCCCTTCAAAACGATCGATTGTTTCAATCGTTTGACCATCATTACACATTACAATTTTCTTTTCACCATTAGTCTGCTCTACAGCCACATAGGCATAGGGGAATTCAAATACACCGAAACCGGCTACATTTCCGTCTTTCAGTCCGGAGACATCCAGTTCGACTGTTGCTTCGGAAGAAGGTCCCTGTACCCTCTGGGTCAATGTATTGCGGGCTGTCTTCAACGATTCGGCATACGAGGCTTTCAGTCGCATATGTCCTTTCCGTTCCTTCAGGGACCAACGGCTATTGTCCGGATTATGGTTCCACTGCCATTGAAGTCCGAGCGAAGATGTATTGAATTCATCCGTTGTGGCAGGAGAAGCGAACGGATAGGTCTTTCCGACCTCAGGTTTCGGATAGGTAATAATGTCTTTACCACCACTGCCAAGCATCGGCCATCCATCTACCCATTTCACCGGTACCAAATGAGGTACACGCCCGATAGGGCCTCTGTCTTGCATGATAATAAACCACCAGTCACCATTCTTCAACTGCACCATTCCCCCCTGATGCAAACCGTTGGGAGGATAAGAACCGGAATCATTCATGATCAGTTTATGTTCGTAGGGTCCATAGATGTTATCGGAACGCAGACATATTTGCCAGCCTTCGGTTCCACCGGCCGGACAAGTGAGATAATACTTCCCGTTGATCTTATAAGCATGGGCACCTTCCATGCCATAGCCTCCTCCGAATTCATGGGCATTCTTAAATCGCTTATCCCATATCTTCACTTTCTCTCCCTTCACAGATTTAGCATCGGAAGCCAGCTCTGTAACATACAGTGTCCCTTGTCCGTGGAAAACATATACTTTGCCATCGTCATCGAACAGTAATCCCGGATCATACAGGTATTCCGGAAAGATAGTCCGTTCCCAAGGGCCTTTCACATCATCGGCAATGCAAATGGAAAAGTGCCCGGGGCCCTCTCCTTCCCAAGAAGGAGTGCAAAAGCCAACATAGAATTTACCGTTATGATGACGGATAGTGGCAGCCCATGATCCACGCAGATAACGATCGCCCCCCTTCAAATCATAGCGTGCATCTTCATCGTATCGGTCGACAGCATATCCTGCCATCTTCCAATTCACCAAATCTTTCGATGTGGCAATGGGACAACCGGGAACATAATGCATACTTGTGGAGACAAAATAGAAGTCATCGCCCACCCGGATCACATCCGGGTCAGGCCAGTCACCCCACATAATAGGATTAGTAAACGTCCCATTTCCATTATCCGGATTCCAGACCGGAGCTTGTGCATGGATGCTACATAAAGGCAACATCCATGCAATCAATACATACAAATATTTTTTCATGACAGCTCTTATTATTCCATACATTCGACATCCTCTGTATAAGGAGCCACCTCAGCACCAAACAGGCAGGCACCTTTCGTTTCGGACTGACGTAATCCAAGTATTATCACATTCTTTTCTCCGGCACGTAACCAACACTCCGGAAGATAGAACTCTCGTTGCGGCCCCTCTTCCCAATAGCGTCCGATATTGTGTCCGTTCAACCACATATATCCCGTTCCGGTAGCATTTACAATCAGCTTCCAGGGAATCCATACCGAAGGATTTTTCCGGGGCATATTGAATTCGAGACGATACCAGGTAAGCAATGCATCCCGTCCGCCATCGACTGTTCCGGTTAGCTCTCCTTTACGCACCAAAGGATAATCGGCTGATAACTTCACAACAGACCAGCCCTCTGTGCTTCCCGTTCCCAAATTCCAGTCCTGACAGATTCCTCCGAGATCGGTGGAAACTTCCCAGTTCAGCTTCTTGATCACCTCGAACTCCTGTTTTAAACGGACTCCCTTGAGCAGACCACCTGCCCCGCTCCGGTTACTCACCACCATAGCTATCTCATTATCGCCCTCGTGAATGAAAGGGGCCACATTGATTACATAAGGTTTATCCCACTCTTCGTGCGTACCTACTTCCACACCATTCACCCATAAGGTTCCGGCATCATCTATACAACCAAATTCAAGGACAGTCATCCCTTCACGAATCATTTCTGGTGTCCAGCGGATACATGTACGATAGACGGCACAACCGGCTTTCTCCTGTAAAATCCAGGCAGCAGGCCATTTCGGTTTCTCCAATCCGGCAATTTGCAAGGTAGCCAGGTTATCAATCGTTTGCTGATCGAGCAGAATTTTTTCCCACCCCGCATCTTCAGCAAATACAGTGGGCATCAAACGGGGCTCGTCCGTTCCGACAGATTTTACAAACCATTCTTCAATAGGCTGAATACCTGTCTGCCTGCGTCCGAAACCGGCCTGCTTGACTCCGCTTAATTCCTCCATCGGACGGTATCCGTGAGCATGCCCCCGGTTCTCGTAAATGGCAATGATCTCGTTAACGCCTTTGTGTAAAAGCCCGGATACGATAAAAGTATTGTCCAGCTCGTCCTTCGATACACGCTCAGCAAATTCCCCATTCACGCGGACGTAAACAGGATCACCGGTGAAGAGTTCAAAAACCAGCGAACCATAGCGGTCAACTTCTTTCTGGGTAAGATTCACCTGACTACGATACATTGAATAACGGCAATCATTGACTCCCAACTCGGGAAGAGATTTACCTTTACGCAACGGTATCCAGTCTCCACGAAAGTCTTCGTCTTTCCGCCAGACATCTGTAATAGTGATAGGTAAGGGTAAAGCGACCGGACGTTCCGGCAAAGTTTGTTCACGCGGATACCACTCCACCATATCAGTTCCGGCGTGCACCACCAGTAACTTACTATCCAAAGCTGCCAACTGACAATCTATCCTCATGGGTTTCCCTTCAACAGTCAGGTTGACTAATTGACGGAATGCCTGTTTTTTATCACGATTCAACAGAAAGACAAACAAAGTTCCGTCGGCAGCCCGGCGAATCCCAATAGTCAGGTTATCGGCTCCTTGCACATCGAACCGGACAGGCCGACTTCTGACAAGCAGTCCCCCGAACTTATCGACCACCTCACCAATTCCTTTCACTGCAGCGTATTTCTCACCGACCCCTCCGTTTTCCTTTAGCGGAGCTCCATAATCATAAGTAGTAGTCATACGACGGGCTCCCCATCCGGCAAAATGAGTACCGCCAAAGAACATATAATAATTCAATCCGGTAGAACCACCCGCCATAGCCATCAAAGCCATCCCCCGAGCATGACGTCCGTCCAGATAACTGTCTTCACTCAGACGCCCACCGACGGTAGAAAACCAGCCACCTTGCAACTCGCACACAAATGCAGGTGCATTGGGTTGTTCGGCCTTTAACTTCTCTATACGCGATTTAGCCTCGTGCATATTCCACCATACATATTGATTATCCATGTCAAACAGCTGGCTGATCACCGGATCATGAGAACCGCGCACTTCGGGAGTCACACAAGTAAAAAGAGGGACATCAATGCCATTTCGGATGCAAGCATCCGAAAGTACCCGCAGAAATTCTTCCTTTTTCTCGGACTCCATATCAAAGTAAATGTATTCATTCTCCAATTGTACCATTATGATACCCTTCTCACCCGGTTGCTTACGAGTGAGTTGTTCCTCACTAAATACCCGGCAAACAGCATTGTACCAATGCTCCGACCATTTCATGTGCTCAGGATGGTTGCTCCGAAGCCAGAAACTGGTATCATAGCTGTCCGGGCAAAATTTGGCAAGCCAGCGCGGATAAGCACCACCGGCCCACTCGGCACAAATAAAAGGACCGGGACGAACAATGGTATACAATCCGAACTCTTCATGTGCCATATGCAGCCATGCTTTCAGATCATCAAAATTGCATTGCGAATAGTCGTCCACACTCTTCGGCATATTCCGTTCATGCCAATTCCAGGGGACATAGGTTTCCACAGTATTGAATCCGGCTTCTTTTATCTTCCGGAAGCGGTCACGCCACAATTCCTGCGGGCAACGGAAATAATGGAACGCAGCACTGAGTATAAAAATATCCTTTCCTTCGATAGTAAAACAATCTTTATCATATTTCACCCGGTCGGGATGGAAAAATTGCTTCTCCGGCAAGGTCTGTGCCTCCACAGCGAAATGTACTATCATTCCTAACAGAATGGATAGAGTCAAACTTCGATAATTCATATTCATTACTTTTTTCATTTATTGATACAATGTAACTTCAGCCAATCCGGCTGCTCCCTCCGAGCTTTTCTCAATGGTAAGGCGCATATATTTCAGTTCCTTACCGATCTGCACAGGCTTAAAATCCCATCCGGTACATTCTCGTTCGTATAGAGTCTCCCAACTCTTTCCGTCGATAGAAATTTCGACCTTATGGGTATAAGTAGAACTATCCTTCTGAAAACGAATCCGACTGGCAAACACATTCACAGATCGTTCCAATTCAAGTAGAACGATCTGGGGCTGAGATTCATCATCAGCAATCCACCATGAAAAATCATCTCCATCTGTAATATGAGAAGCCTCATAGCGTTTCTGTTCCGAAGTAGCCTCAACCCGAACCACTTTTAACGGAGTTTTTGTACAGATGACGTTTTCCCAGGCAGTAGCCTTTACAACAACTCCCTCTTCTTCATCTCCGGAATAGGGAACGTGATACCCTTCAGGTACAAATACCCCGTCGTATCTCCGGGTTACAATTTCCCGGGTGTCCCCCCGGAGTCCGTCTGCCGTAACCGAAATATGAATTTTACCGGGACGACAAGTCGTTCGTATCAGCGCATATCCTACTCCGCCTTCCACCAACTGGGGATTAATCCCGATACGCTCTATTCCATCCCCGATCAGACTTCCCTCACCGGATACGGAAATATGTATCCGGACATCCGATGTATTGACAAGAGTACCATTTGAATCACAGACCTTAAAGTAGACAGGAATCATATCCGATCCGTCCGCCACAGGTTGTATATTCTCTTCCTTCAACCAGATTTTGACCTGTCGAGGTTGTTCCGGAGTGCGTACACTGTGGGTAGCAACGACTTTTCCATCTACTATCCCTTCTGCCACTAATTCACCGGCCTCATAAGTACCGGCATTAAAAACATAACAGGGACTCCCACCTTTTTCTACAATGGAACGATAGAGAGGAGTACGCTCCTTACGCATCTGTTTTCCAATCAAATGATGATTACGGAAAAGGCGTACTTCGTCACAATTGGAAAATACGGTGATCTCATTTACTGACGAAACATAACGTGAAGCAGTGTTTTGTGATGCAATAAATACCATCGGCCCATCATATAATCCCGGTTGGGATATTTCTTTATCACGCATGCTCTGCATCATATAGTAACTGAACTTGGGATATCTGTTTATATCGACTATCCCACAAAACATGGTTTCCTGCTCTGCTCCACGTGCATAATCATTATAACTCCACAAAAAATGTCCTCCCATTCTGGGATTAGCATCAAGCATGCACCAGTCGAAATATCCATGCCCGTTAAGTTGCAAAAAACGCCCTCTGCACTGTTTCAATTGCTCTTCTTCATTTTCCATCAGGCTTACCCTAGGTTTTTCTCCTACTCCGTCACCCCACTCACGACAAAACAAAGGTTTCACTGCGATCTGGTCCTCCGGATAATTACTCATCACATCACCGTCTTTTGGAAAACGGGATACCTGTTTATAAAAAACATCGAAACAGTCTACCCGGTCTGCATGTCCAAAGTAGTCGCCGGCAGTGTACATCTGATCTCCGGGATATTCGGTATGTGCTATAGCATATAGATTCCGGGCTATCTCTGCCGGATAGCGGCTTTCATTAAGCGCTGTTTCCCATAGTATGACGGAAGGGTGATTCCTATCCCGACGAATCATTTGCTTCCCAACTTCATAAAGACGGGAAATGAATGTAGAATCGTTCTTGAAATACTGCCATCCGGGGATACACTCCACTACCAGCAACCCGTACTTATCACAAGCAGCCAAAAATGCAGGATCCTGCGGATAATGAGCTGCTCTGACGGCATTGCATCCGCCCCGCTTCAAATCGATCACATCTCTTTCTTGCATAGAATTAGCAGCTGCATCTCCTATATGTGCAAATGCCTGATGGCGATTGGCTCCACGCAGATAAAGTGATTCGCCATTAATATAGAAACCTCCGTCGTGGGTATAAGCAATAGTACGTATACCTATGGATTCAGTATGACAATCTACAACCTTACCGTTTTCAACAATCTCATTTTGCAACGTATACAAGTTTGGATCATAGGGATGCCATAACGATGGATGTACTATTTCCAGATTTTGCTCCAGATGAATGGCCTCACCGGCTGACAACCGAAAAGGAGTCAATTGACAGGCCACTATTTTTCCACTCTTATCTATCAGTTGCGTACGAAGTTGGGCTTTCCTCTTTCGTTTCCCTTCGTTTCTGACATGAGCCTTAACATGGGTCACGGCTTTTTCTTTTCCGACTACCGGATAAGTAACAAAGATGCCTCCTCCAGCTACCTCTTCCTCTTCTAAAGCATGAGTGATATGTAACGGATCACTGATAACCATTTCCACATCTCTATAAATCCCGCTATAGTAATAGAAGTCCATACCTGCCTGTGGTTTTCCAGGAGGTGTAAGTGGATCATATTCGGCAGAAACCCGAACTGCCAGCAGATTGTCCCGGTCCCAGTTTATCCGAGTAGTAATATCTGTTACAAAACCGACATAACCTCCCCGATGAGCACTAATCTTCTGTCCGTTCAAATAGACTTCACAAGCATTCATGACTCCTTCAAACGAAATTTTTATTTGTTTGTCTTTGTATTGTGACGGTACTCTGAAAGTACGTCGATACCACCCGACTCCATCATAAATAATATCTCCTCCACAATGCTTCTTCTCTAATTGCATAATATGAGGGATGATAGCTGCTATCCAACCGGAATCATCCAAACCGGGCTGCCCACCGCTTTCAACTTCTCCCCGATGAAAAGCCCAACCGGTATTCATGTTCAACACCACTCTTGCCTCTGCCTCCCCTGCCAATGCAGGGAAGGAGCAGAATACAAGCATACTACAGAAAAAAAATATCCTGAAAAACATCTCTGTTACCTTAACCATATATCAAATAGAGAGAAATTAATAATGGGGATTTTGTACAATTGCCGGAGTGGCATCAATCACTGTCTGCGGAATAGGCCACAGATAATGCTTTGCCGGATCAAATTTCCGGTTCTCAACAAAAATTCGTTCATTTGTCAATGAAAGGGCACCGGTTACAGGATCGACCGTTCCAAGTAAACAACCATATACCTTCCCGTTCAACACTTGTTCACCGATTTTCCAACGGCAAATATCGAACCACCGAAGTCCTTCCATAGCAAGCTCCACACGTCTTTCTCTTCTGAGTAATTCACGCAATTTCTCCTGACCGGTATATCGGGTCCTGTCTACAACCGGCATTTTAGCACGGGTACGTATGTCGTCCAAAATATCGTAAACGGAATTATCAATCTGATTCAGCTCTATTTTACATTCGGCATACATCAACAGCACTTCTGCATAACGCATAACAATGGCATTCATACCACAATCCCACATATCTGCATAATCAGACAAATCGTCCACATATTTACGAACTAGATATCCTGTTTTAGAACGTCCGTAGGGAGCATAATAATCTCCATTCGGATCTTTCACATCGATTGGGTCGTAACGTTTTCCTTCGTATAGATTTCCCGGAGCTAATACGGTAACAGCCAAACGAGGGTCTCTGTGCAGGTAAGGTTCTTTCGGATCATATACCTCAGACTCTTCGATTGTTTTTCCATCTTCACACTCAAAAGCATCTACCAGTGATTGAGTAGGATTGATAGAACACCATCCGCCCACACTGGCCGGAGGCAATACTCCCAAAACCCAGTTACCGTACAGGCTTTCTACATATTGTACATCCAGAATAACTTCCGAATTATTTTCATTCGCAATCTTAAACAAACCTTTATAATCAGGAAACAGTTCGTAGCCCAATCCCATTACTTCGCTACAAGTAGCCATACAATCATCATACTGATGTTCGAACAGTTCCAGACGAGCTTTCAGTGTCAAAGCTGCACCACGAGTTATACGTCCGACATCACTTCCGGAGTAAGATTCGGGAAGTTGCGGAGCGATCTCTTTCAGTTCATTCAAGATAAACTCAACCACTTTCGCTTTCTCAGTACGTGGCAAATTGGCGTTTTTAATTTCAAGAACGGAAGTTACCAAGGGCACATCACCATAATGCGTCACTTTCTGAAAATAATCCCATGCACGCAGAAAACGTACTTCGGCTGTCAAGCGTTTGCGTAAATCTTCATTCATTTAGGGGCGATGGATATTCTCCAGGAAATTATTATAGCGAACCATGTTTCCATACCCCATATAGCTATAACCCGGATCGGTCGGGGTCGCTGTACCTGCAGCCTGTACTGCCCAGCCTTCCCAAGTAAAAGGATTATAAGCATTATCCGACGCACAGTCGGCATAAATCACTTCATCCATAGAAAACCAACCATTATAACACCCTGTAGCTGCGGCCATGGCATCTTTTTCAGTTCTCCAAAAGGCTTCGTTTGAAGGTTTGTCCAAAGGATTCCGATCTAAAAAATCGGTACTACATGCCGAGAACAAAGCGGCAAACAACAAACTATATATTATCTTTTTCATATGTATTATCTATCAGAAAGTAATGTTTAAACCAAATGTATTTGTTTTGACCTGAGGATAAGAGCTTCCTCCTTCGGGTGATTCCGGATCGAACCCTTTATCAAATTTGGTAAAGGTAAGCAGATTCTGCCCGCTATAATAAACTCTGATTCGTGAAATTCCCATCATATTACACCACTCTTTTGGAAGTGTATATCCCAACTGGAAGTTCTTCAAACGTAAATATGAAGAGTTGACAATCCAGAAAGAAGAGGGATTATAAATACTGTTGTTCTGGCGATAAGAAGAGAATGCTCTCGGAAACTTACCATTCGGATTGGTTTCAGCATCCCAACAATCACGATACATATAAGAAGGCTTTCCCTTAGCTCCAATCATTTCACCTACTACACCCGGACCTGCAAGATAGCCTTGCACATCAGCTGCTCCCTGGAACAGAAAAGTAGCATCGAGTCCTTTCCATTCGGCAAACAGATTCAAGCCAAATGTCCACTTAGGCATGGTGTTACCAATGTAGACACGGTCTTCTCCATCGATTTTTCCATCGTTATTAATATCACGGTACTTGATGTCGCCCGGTGCTGTATCAGTGCCGGGAATCGTTGCGCTATTAGCAACCTCTTCTTCAGTTTTAAAAAGTCCTTCGGCAATGTATCCTCCGATAGAGTTGATGGCATATCCTTCCTGGTTGAAATATTTACCACTCCAAATGCGTGCACCACCATTCTTCAGGTCCATCACTTCATTCTTATTATATGCGGCATTTGCCGATACCTGGAAATTCCAGCCATGAGTATTCAATTTATAACCTGCCGTTATCTCCAAACCGGTATTCTTTACTTTACCTGCATTTTGATAAGGTGCATTTAAACCATATAAGGTACTTACGGGTAATTTCATCAGAATATCATACGTCAATTTGCGGTATCCTTCGATAGATAAAGTATATTGATTGCCCAGAAACCCCATGTCAAGTCCAAAGTTCAAAGTCTCGGTAGTCTCCCAGATCAAATCGCGGTTAGCTCCATCGACCGGTGCTACCCCCTGTACAACAGTTCCGCCAAACGAATAATTAGCCTGATCAAGTACAGATTGGTAAGAATAGTAAGAAATAGCCTGATTACCCAAAACTCCCCAGCCGCCTCTCAGCTTAAAATCTGACAACACG
>OGDJ01001128.1_pt1 | contig 10860 bp, 8 predicted proteins | sample 1570401 | NCBI WGS metagenome assembly OGDJ01 (sample SAMEA2582185, study PRJEB24529) | metagenome | biome: Human gut stool | place: China | collected 2011
ACATCTTCTGTTACGGAATACTCCTCAAAATTCTCCACCTGTTCCATAACTTTATTGAATACTTCCGGACTATACTGTGGTGGATAACCATTCTTCACCAAGCAGATTTTTATATCAAGTTTTAATTGGTTACGAACATTCTGATTATTGAGCCAATCTGCAAATGAGGATTTTGTATCGGCAAATCCAAAGATGGATTCAAACATATTTGTTTCGTTTTTTCTGCCATTCTGTTACATATATTATTTTGGCTCGCTGATTTTCTGTTGCCAATTTGTTGCCATACATTGGGATTAGCTCTTATTTGTGCATACACAAAATTTTTCTTTTAACTATACATTTCTTATCGATATGTTGTACTTGATTTTTTGATAGCAACTGGTTGCTGGAAATTATACCCTCCCTCTATACCATCATAGTATCCATAAAAGCTCAAGAGATTTACTATATCTTCAACTTCCACCTCTGATTTAGGACCAATAAATATTTCCTTGATAATACTTTGTTTAACCCTCTCAAAATTCATTTCTATGTACGGTATCAATTTATTGTTTGCTGTTCTATACTTAACTTTAGAAAAAAGAATATTCTCTGAACTTGGTATGTTATAATGTCCTATTGTCGAACATACTACTACTCTCCATTCCTTCTCCTCTTCGAAACCCGGATTTTTCACAAATGGAAACTGCATTCTATAATTTTCACTTAACTCAAGTGCAACATGTCCTACGCCCTTATATTCAAGTTTTTTTATATTATCCGCGATTATATTCTGAACATATTCCTGTGGATTATCATAAATCACTTTTCCGAAAGCAGTATGAAATTCACTTATCTGATTTAGTTCCTCAAGAACGTCCTTATTAAAACCAATTGCTATTCCTTTTCCATCCTGTGCATATCCTCTCCACTGACTTAATTTATCTTTACTTTCAGAAAAACAAACACAAAATGTTTTCATTGAAAAATTACTATATACACCATTCTCATACCAAGTCTTCCATACTTTTAATGCTTCAACATCATTTCTCAGATATTCTTCCATTCCCTTATTTACAAATTCTCTACACCTTATACACTCTTGATAATCGTTTGATTTTGCAATATCAGAAAGCCACATACTTGAATTTCTGATAATATTGAAAAACGTGTCAACACTACAATAGTGATATACTATTTCATCCATACTTTTACACATATTCCTTTTTCAAATATATTTAACCACAGCTCTTATTTTTAGCATTATAAACTTTCTCATGGCAACAAACCAATTACAATCAATATAATTTAAAATACGACAGGCAATCAAAAAGACTACCCGTCATATCAAATAATCTATGCACTTCCGCACTATTCAAACTCAATCGTAGCCGGCGGTTTGCTCGTGCAGTCGTACAGCACTCTGTTTACCCCTTTGACTTCGTTGACAATTCTGTTTGCAACTGTGCTTAAAACGTCCCATGGAATCTGGGCGCAGTCGGCAGTCATGAAATCAGCTGTGCATACGGCACGGAGTGCAACGGCATAATCATAAGTTCTCTCGTCGCCCATTACGCCTACTGAACGCATATTTGTGAGTGCGGCAAAGTACTGACCGATGCTGCGGTCAAGTCCTGCGTTTGCGATTTCTTCACGGTAGATGGCGTCTGCTTCCTGAACAATTTTAACCTTGTCGGCTGTTACTTCACCGATAATTCTAATTCCGAGTCCCGGACCTGGGAACGGCTGACGGAATACAAGATTTTCAGGTATTCCGAGTTCAAGACCAGCTTTGCGAACCTCGTCCTTAAACAAATTTCTAAGTGGCTCAATGATTTCTTTGAAATCTACGAAATCAGGAAGTCCTCCTACATTATGATGTGATTTGATTACGGCAGATTCTCCGCCAAGTCCGCTTTCTACAACGTCAGGATAAATTGTTCCCTGTGCCAGGAAGTCAACGGCTCCGATTTTCTTTGCTTCTTCCTCAAAGACACGGATAAATTCTTCACCGATAATTTTTCTTTTCTGCTCAGGCTCTGTAACTCCTGCAAGCTTGTTCTACTTCGTCGCCTTCGTCTTTTCTGAGTAAACCGTGGTCTACAAATACGCATGTAAGCTGTTTTCCAATGGCTCTTGACAAAAGTCCTGCTGCCACTGACGAATCTACTCCACCGGACAATGCAAGTAAAACTTTACCGTTTCCGACTTTATTGCGTATCTCTTCTATAGATTCTTTTACAAACGAATCCATTCTCCCTATGCCTCCACATCCACAAACTTCACGTACAAAATTATAAATCATTTTTGTTCCGTTTTCTGTATGAAGCACTTCGGGATGAAACTGTATCGCATAAAGATTCTTGCTTACATTCTGTGTTGCTGCTATTGGGCAGTCAGCGGTTGAAGCTGTAACTTCAAATCCCGGTGCTGCTTCAGCAATTCTGTCAAAATGACTCATCCAACATATTGATTTCTTCGGAAGACTTTTTTGAAGAACCGAATTTTCTGTAAATTCAATCTCTGTCTTTCCGTATTCTCCAACTTCCGGAGTAATCACTTTGCCGCCAAGTACATGCATCATAAGCTGTGCTCCATAGCAAAGTCCAAGTACCGGAATTCCAAGTTCAAACAACTCCTTTGAGTACGTTGGCGAATCTTCTTCATAACAGCTGTTTGGTCCACCTGTAAGAATAATTCCCTTTGGATTCATCGCCTTGATTTCTTCGATTCCTGTACGATAAGAATATATTTCACAATATACATTGCATTCACGGACACGTCTTGCAACAAGCTGATTGTACTGTCCGCCAAAATCAATGACTATTACTTTTTCCTTATCCATTGATATTCATCCTGCCATTTACAAATATTTTTATTTATAAATAGCTTTTCCTTTCATAAATTTTCGTAAAACCTCTGTTTTCTATTATAAATTAGGCTCTTTGCAATGACAAGAGCTAATTTTATTTTTCATTCTCAGTCTTGAAGTATCTTACCAACTTTCTCAATCAAACTCACATCTGCCGGCAGCCAATCCACTTCATAGAGTTGTTCTTTTTGAAGCCATTTCGCTGCCTCATGTTCTTTTAACTCAAGATTTCCAGATACTACCTCACACAAAAAACATTTCATTGATAAATGAAATTCAGGATAATTATATTCTACTGTATCTATAAGTTCTCCTACCTTTATTTTTGTTGCAAGTTCCTCAATAATTTCTCTTTCTAATGCTTCCTGTGAGGTTTCTCCCTGTTCTATTTTTCCTCCCGGGAATTCCCAACCCCCTTTAAATTCTCCGTATCCTCTCTGTGTTGCAAATATTTTTTTCGGTGATTTCATATCATCACATATAACTGCCGCAACTACAGTTACTATTTTTTTATCTGTTTTCATACTTTTTTATTAAATCCTTCCTGTTTTGTGCTAAGCTTCTCAGCCAACAAAATACTCATAAATATCTTCACGAACAGAATGTTCCAGTTTCATTTTAAAATTCATTATAGGAAGTTTCTGTCCATTGTCATTCTCTATTTCAGTCTGCATATAATCAATAGGCGAAACTTTTCCCATATAATAAAAATCAGTTCCTTCACCGTCACTTTTCTTGATAAATAAATATATTTTCAAACCTATTTTACTATAATTTATAATCTTCTGGCTCTCTGGACTTTCAAGGCTTACTTTACTTCTTGTCATCCAACTAAATAGCTGATTATTTATAAACTGATCCTCATATTTTGTGCTGTTTGCTATATCATCTTTTTTCTCATATGTTACAAATATCGGACATGTATTATGTTTAATTCTGTAACCATAAACTGTAGAGCTGTCATCATGCTCCCAGTTCAATATTCGGCATACATCTTTTCTTGAATATTTTTCATACAAAACAAGATTATCCTCATCGTGATTTTTAAATAAATCCTCATATCTTTTCAAGCCATATTTTACGAGACTTTCCACCTCATTTACAAATGCATTATTGCTAAATAATGAATAAAAAGCTGATGCACGTCTCAACATTCCATTTTTTGCATCATCCATACTTATAAATTCAATATTACTATATCTTTTCTTTTCCGACGGTGCATTTACAAACACTTTACCTAAAACATTTAATGCTGATACATAATCCACTTCACGATATATTTCTCCCTTTTCTTCAAGAAGTTCTCTATAAGCATCCGGACTCATTTTTTCATTATTTAAAATACATTTAAGCATCAACAGCTCATGTACTCTCTTTCCGTTTACAAGAGAAGATATAAATTCAAGTATTGCTTCTTCTCTATCTCCAAACATAATGTTAAAATCTTTATCTACTGTTTTTACAAATTGATCATAAGATCTTGAATATTGAATAAATAACATCGGATCAATTTCACCGTATTCATAAAAATCAAGTATATTTGGTACTCTCCCAAGTTTATATTTTAATGCAAAGTATTTCTCTTTCAAAAAACTCTTTGTTGTTTTGGAACTGTCAATTGACTCAAATATTCTTTTTTTACTTATCTCATCAAAATGAATTGTTGACTCGCCCGGTATTACTCTCGAACCTTCCCTTACATATTTGCGGATTGTATCCTTGTTATATGTTCTATCTCCCGACAAAGCAATCGGAATCATAAAATTATTCATATAATTTCCAATAAAATCAAGTATCACTACATATTCTTTACCTGCATATTCTCTAAGCCCACGTCCCAATTGCTGAATAAATACTATGGGTGATTCTGTGGGTCTTAACATAATTACCTGATTTACTGCCGGGACGTCAACACCTTCATTAAATATGTCAACCGTAAGAATATAATCAAGTGCATTCTCCTGCTCATTTTGCTCCAAACGTAATATAGCATCTTCTCTTTCATTCTGCGAACTATCACCTGTAAGAACAATGGTTCTCAATCCTCTCATGTTAAATTTTACAGATAAAGTTTTCGCTTCTTCCTTGCTGCTACAAAACATAAGTCCCCTCACTCTATCCCCCGAATATCCATAATATTCTATCTGTTGCATAATATATTGCACTCTGTCATCACAAACCAACTTTGCAAAATTTTGCACATTTTTTAAATCATCATCATCAATTACATGCCCATCAACTTCCAAATCTGTTATTCCGAAATAATGAAACGGACACAGTAACTTTTCTTCCATTGCCTTTTGCAAACGAATTTCATAGGCTATATTGTGATTAAAAAGTCCATATATGTCATAACCATCTGTCCTATCAGGAGATGCTGTCATTCCTATCCAAAACCTCGGTGTAAAATAATTCATTATCCTCTGATAACTATCAGCTCCCGCACGATGCACCTCGTCAATTATTATAATATCAAAATCATTTGCATTAAATTTCTTCATCATATCTTCACGTGCCATCATCTGCATTGTAGAAAATAAAATGTCTGATTTATAATTCTTTGAGTTTCCCGACAAAAGTCCAAAACTATATCTTTCTCCAAATACATTTTTATAACTTCTAAGTGCCTGTTTAGCTATCTGCTCTCTATGTACCAAAAAAATTGCTCTAACATTTCTACCTGTCTCCTTTGCCCGTTTCTGCAACATTTCTCTAAGTGCAAATGCAGACGCATATGTTTTCCCCGTTCCTGTTGAACTTATAAGAAGTGCCCTGTTTTCACCACTTTCATACAAATCCATTACACTCTCAATGAATTTAACCTGCATGCTGTTTGGTTCTAACTTATACTTTTCAATACTTATAACTTCACTTTCTCTTGCAAGTTTCTGCTGTTCCTTTTTTATTTTATATCTTATACGATAATCTTCTATAAAATCAGCATAATCACATGCTCTTTCGCTATTCCAAAGCCTGTCAAATTCTGAAATTATATCTTTGGCTACTGCTCCATTTTCCACAAAATTTGCTACCCACAACCTTTATTCCTAACTACATTCTACACACTTTCTCTCTTTTCAGCAACACATCCAAAAACTATGTTATACTATATTTAAGATGTTGGGGTCAAAAGATATTTTGACCCTTGCATCGTACCTAAAGAAGCGATGGAACATTTAAAAAGCACAACCAAGGAGGGTAATATCAAATGAAAATGAAGAAGAAAAGAAAAGACAAAAAACTATCGCTTAAAAAAATAATTTCAATGTCAGCCGTTACTGCTGTATTATGCACAAGCACATTAACACCGGCTTCAATAACAACCGAAACATCTACAGCAAAAACGCTAAGTACGAAGGAAATCACGGCTACTGAAAATCCTGTTACAACAAAAGACCCTGTCACTACAAAAAAACCGGCTTCAACTAAAAAACCGACTTCTGCCAAAAAGCCAACCAATACTAAAAAGCCAACTGCTGCTAAGAAAAAGAAAAGCAATATTACAAAAATTACTACCAGCGCTGCCGGTGATTGTACTCTCGGCTCTGACTACAAGTCACCGTCCAGCGTAAATATAACGAGAAAAAAAATGCTTCTTATTTTTTTAAGAATGTCAAAAAGATATTTAAAAATGATGATTTGACTCTTGTCAATTTCGAGGGTACTTTGACCAAAAGGAATACCCGTGCTCAAAAGACTTTTGCTTTCAAGGGAAATCCTTCATATTTAAAGATTTTGCAAAAAGGAAATGTCGATGCTGTTTCTTTTGCAAATAACCACTGCCGTGACTACGGTGAGGGCAGCTATCAGGATACTATTTCTGTTTTTAAAAAAAATAAAATGTCTTATGCTTCTTACGGTAAAGTTTCTGTTTATAAAACTAAGGGCAAAAAAATCGGTATGATTGCTGTCAACGGTCTTGAGGGTGTTTCATCAAGTGAATATTACATAAAAAAAGGTATTCAGAAACTCAAAAAGAAAAAAGTCAATCTCATCATTGTAAGTATGCATGCAGGTATTGAAAAGACAAGTTCGATAAACGATGTACAGAAAAGCATTGCTCATTATGCGGTTCAACATGGTGCAAATCTTGTACTCGGACATCATCCTCATACTTTACAGGGTATAGAAAAATACAAGGGGGCTTACATTGTCTACAGCCTTGCCAATTTCTGTTTTGGTGGAAACACAAATCCTGCCGATAAAGACACTATGATTTTTCAGCAGACTTTTACTTTTAAGAACAAAAAGTTAAAGAAAACTAAAGATGTAAAAATTATTCCTTGCAAAGTTTCATCTTCAAACAGCATAAATAATTATCAGCCTACCCCTGCTAAAGGAGCAGCAAAAAAACGCATTATATCAAAAATGAACAGCTTTTGTAAACCTTATAATTTAAGTTTTAATAAAAATGGGAAATTAAAATAAAAATCACAAAGAGCGTGTGAATACTGTTTTTCTCTTTTCACACGCTCTTATTTATTACATCCATCCCCTGATTATCAAACTAATCCTTGATTATCAAGTTGCTCTTCTATTATCGAATCATTCCACAATTATCAATGACTATCACCTGTTATCACTCAATTATGCCATGTATTGTTTCCAAAAATACTGCCGGCAGAAATGGCTTTGTGATATAATCTTCTACGCCCATTTCCCGTGCTTTCTCTATTGTATCATAATCTCGTGTTGCTGTTATAAAGGCTGCTTTGACATCTGAGAATCCGCGTATCTGTGATAATGTATCAAAACCGTCCATCTCAGGCATTTCAATGTCAAGCAGCAAAAGGTCAATTTCTTTTTCTTTAACTATTTCGATTGCCTCTTTTCCGCTTTGTGCCGTAAGTATCTCATACATAGGCTCGTCTTTACATATTCCCTTCACCAGCATAAGGTTCATTTTCTGGTCATCTACAACAAGTATTGTCCGCTTCAATTCATCAGTCTGCTTCATGTCATAGTTTTTATCTTCGTCAATCATCTGAAGCATAATATCTGCAATTTCAGGGTCAAATTGTGTTCCTTTTCCCTTTTCAATTTCTCCACGGACAACCTCCTGCGGCAAAGCATTTCTGTAACTTCTGTTTGATGCCATTGCATCGTAGCTGTCTGCCACTGCTATTATTCGTGCAATCTCAGGTATATTTTCGCCTTTTAATCCGCTTGGATATCCTGTTCCGTCATAATGTTCATGATGATATTTTGCACCAATACCCAAGTCCTTAAATCTTCGTATTCCTTTTAAAATATGGTAACCTGTGACCGGATGAAGTTTTATCATTGAAAACTCCTGCTCTGTAAGTTTTCCGGGCTTGTTTATTATTGCATCAAGTATCCTTATCTTTCCCATATCATGAAGTAATGCTACCCTGTATATCTCATCCTGTTCTCTCTTCGACTTGCCCATTCGCACCGAGATTTCCCTGCTGTACTTTGCCACTCTCTCTGAATGACCTTTTGTGTATTTATCTTTCGCATCAATTGTTTTTGCAAGTGCCTGCATTACACTGTCATTTATCTCAATAAGCTGGTTGTTTGTCTCATCAAGTTCATTTAATGTGCGAATTGAAATTTATCTCGACATCGTACAAAAAACAACAATTATTATGTAAAGCGCTATACTCAGCGATACATCATACATAATAAGTCTGCTTGTTTTTTGATACAGCTTGTCATTATTTACAATCATAACAGCATACCACTCACCCATAATCGGGGCAGAAAATACCGTAACTTTTCCGCTCTTCATATTATATGTAAAAGTCTGCTCTTTGCCTGATTTTACTTTATTATAAATAGGTGCCATTTCACCTTTTGAATAATCTCTGCCAATGCTTTTATTATTTGAATGTGTAACAACAAGTCCGCTCTTATCACACACAAATCCATAACCGTGACCATTAAGTTTTATGGCTTCTGTCTCTTCTTGAAGAGTTCCAAGTTCTATATCTAAAGATATAACACTCTCCTTGTCCTCCAGAAGCTGGCTTATCGAAACCATAATAGTCCCTGTCTGCGCATCAAGATACGGCTGTACAAATGCAGGCTCGCCGTTTGCGGCAACAGCCGCTTTATACCACTCTCTATCCTGCGGCACATAATCTTTTTCAGGCTGCCAGCCTATTCCGTCAAGATATTCTCCATTGAAAAGTCCATAAATTCCCGTAAAACTTTTATCTACATCCCTCTTGTAATATTTTGACTCCTGTGTCAGAAAGTCTAAAATATCATCCCCACTGTAATTTTCACGCAGCATATATTCTACAGTAATAGCCGTAAGTTCAACTGCATCCATTCCTCTCGACAAATATGCATCCATCTGCTCTTTCTGTTGCTTTAATGCACTTTCTCCCACCGAAAGAGTATCATCCACAGCCTTTTTATAAAATGCCTGAATTGTACAAAACGACAAAATTGCAATCGCAAAAAAGCATACTACCAATGTCGTAATATACTGTTTTTTATTTATTTTTTTCATGTAATTCCATTCCCCTTATCAATCTGCTTTTAAACAAATAATTCATTTCTATGTAAGTTATTTTTATACATAAACAACTAAAAAATATAAATTTGCTTTGATTATATCAAAATATATTGTCCTATGCCATAAAAATATATAAATAAAGAAAAAAATGACTGCATATCAGCTTTTTTCAAAATATACAGTCACATTTTTATCATATTTTTTGTTTTAATTATTCTGCTGTTTACAGATAAACTTTTCAATTTAAGCAATAAATCTTAGACAATAAATCTGCTCATATCTCCGACAAGTCCCTCTGCCTGCTGTGCCATCTCATCACAACTCTGTGCAACTCCTGTCATAAGTGCTTCAAGTTCCTGTGATGATGCTGTCACCTCTTCTGTAGATGCAGCCGTACTCTCAGTTCCTTTTTCTATGTTGCGCACTTTGTCAGATATATCGTTGACAGTTTCTGTCATGTTCTTTGTTATGCGATTTATGTCAACAAGCTTTTCGTTTGTAAATGATATTCCGCTGAATACTTTATCAAACTGTTCAATAACCTGTTTTGTATATGATGCATTTTCTTCATTACTTCCTACAACATTATCAATATCTCTGTGGCATTCCTCAAAATCAGTAGTCAATGAATCAATAATATCTTTAATGTTGTTAAGCTCTGCTGATGTATTCTCGGCAAGTGTCTTTATATTTCCTGCAACCACGGCAAATCCATGTCCTGCCTCTCCTGCTCTTGCTGCTTCTATGCTTGCATTGAGAGATAAAAGGTTTGTTTGAACAGCTATTTCTTCAATAACATTCAATATCTGAGTCATATGTTTAATAGATTCATTTGTCTCATTTATCTTTGTTGCTATTCCGGAAATCTGTTCTGTCATTTCGGCACTTCCCTTGCTCATAAGCTCAACTTTTTCTTTCATCTCATTACTTGAGACATTGAGCTGTTCCACATAATCACTTACATTGTTTACACTCAAGTTCATTTCTTTACCGTCACCTGACATAACCTCAACATTGTTTGCAATTTCAGAAAGTAAATCGACCTGAGTTGTAACGTCTGTTGCAACATGCTCAATAGCTTTTGCAACCTGAGAAGTAGCCGTCAACGCTGTTTCTGTCTTTCCCTTTATATCTGTACTGTTGTTTTGTACTGTTCCGGCTGTCTCTTTTGCCTTGGAAATACTGTCTCTAAATGATTTGATGGCAAGATTGGTATGTGCCACCATCTGTCCCAATTCATCTGACCTTGAAACAACTTTGCCATCCAGAGTGCTTGACAAATCACCTGATGCAACTGACTCAAGTTTACCGCGCACCCTCTCGATAACTCCTACAAGCTGTCTTACAATTATGTATGATACAACGAGCATCAAAACTACAAGTACAACAGTAACTATTATCAGAAAACTTGTAGAACCGCTGAATATCTTTATAATTTTATTCAAACCTGTGGATTTCTGAACAATCCCCTGTATATCGTCTGAATAAATTCCTGTCGTAATAACCCAGTTCCACTTATCAA
>OGDJ01001136.1_pt1 | contig 10791 bp, 9 predicted proteins | sample 1570401 | NCBI WGS metagenome assembly OGDJ01 (sample SAMEA2582185, study PRJEB24529) | metagenome | biome: Human gut stool | place: China | collected 2011
TTACGAAATACATTTTTACATCAGATTTACCTTTCTTTTTGAAATTAGGAAAAGCACTTTGATGTTTAAAAAATCTTGTAAATGCAGTACATCCATCTTCAATAGATTTTTTTACAGCTTTTGAATATGCTTCTCTCATCCATATTTTATCAGGATTATTAGGAATGTACTCATTATTGAGCCATACACTGAAACTCTTGCCAGTCATAAACTGTTCACCTTTATCGTGTAAAGTTTTGTTGTGACCGAGATAGAAGTTGTAGACGTACCTACAAGTGCCGATAGTCTTGTTAATCTTGATTTTTTGCTCGACTGTCGGATTTAATTCCGTTTTGAAGCTCTTTAGCAATTTCCTCATCTCCTTCTATTTGTTTTTTATACTTATGAAGACCGTACAATCTACAAGAGAAAACGTGAAGTATGGATACAATATCCTGTACAAGTTCTTCTTGCGGTGATAGTTCTTCATTATTCACTACCACTATGGTTGTATGGAACTTCATACAGAATTTTTCAAACCAATCATAGCCAAATCTGACAAATCTATCTTTATGTGTAACTATGATAGTTTTGATTTTTTGTTCCATTACTTCATCTAATAATTGATTCCACTTTTTGCGGTTGTAGTTAAGCCCACTTCCATAATCTTCAATACATTGATCTACAATGATACCTTTAGCATTGCAAAACTGACGTAAAAAAGTTACTTGGTTTTGTAAATCATCTTTTTGGTTTCTTGTAGACACTCTGGCATAAATAACAATCTGACGATTATCGTTTTCAGTATTTATACCCTTAAACTGAAGATATTGGTCATAAGTATAATAACGCCTATCAGTCGGAGTGCGATTTGCTTTCAGAATCCCCTCTCTGTCCCAACGTTGTAACGTTTTGACTGAGACACCCAATAATTCAGCAAAATCTTTTGGTTTGTAATTAGTGATATTAGATGTGTTCATAACAATATCCTCCATGAGTATATTTTAACACATTTAATCACTATTGACAATGATTTTGATTACTTAAAGTTTTCTCCTTTGCATTTATACTCTTTCCAGATAATTGCAAAACTCATCCTACACTTCTTTCAATTGTTTAAAATCAACAAAAACATTCAAGACACGTTCTCATGAGTTTCGCAATTATCTATAAACTCTTTCCCCATTATATAGAACAATTCATCTTCCTTCAAGGAATTTTTCCACCACGGGTTCTCCATTTTCCATGCGGATGCGGATACGTCCGCACTCCATTGTCTCATAGACTGCACTTCCACTCTCCTTTATATTGCAGAGTGCCTCCTCACCCGGATGCCCATAGCGGTTGTTTTCCCCACAGGAAATGGTTGTGATCTCCGGTGAGAGTGCCATTAGGAAATCCCGACTGTTGGAATATCTTGAGCCGTGATGCGCCGCCTTGTAAAATGTGACGCTGCCAGCCTTTTTGTGTTCCACAAGATACTGTTCTTCTGCGCTGCTGATGTCCCCGGTAAAAATACCGGAAAACTCCTGATCTTCATAGCGCAGCACAAGGGACAGTGCATTCTTATCATCACTTTTATAAGTTTGATCCGGGAAAATACAGCGTAGCCCCGCCTCACCATCGGTGAATATGTCACCGCAGTCCATTTTCAAAATTTCTGTTCCATACGTTTGCGCCAGTGCCAAAAGTTCCTGATAGGCTTCGTCATTTAATACATATTTTGAAAACACAATATGATCGATCTCATACTCTGCCTGCAAGATCTCCTTTAACCCTGAAATATGGTCTGCGTCTGTGTGTGAAACGATCCAGTAATCTATTTTTTTCACACCTTTTGCTTTCAGGAATGGAAGCATCCGATATGTTCCGACTTTACTCACATCCGTACTGCCACCGTCAAAAAAGAAATTTGTCCCCTCTTTCGTGTGAAGATAAATCCCATCTCCCTGCCCCACATCCAGCACATCAAGTTCAAATCCCCTCACCGGGTTATGCAATAGTGCAAGCAGCATAAAACATCCGATGAGGACAAACCCATGCCGCCGTTTTATTTTTTTCATTGCCAAAAGCACTGCTCCCAGCACCACATAAAAAAGCAGTAGTTTCTGCCAGTCCGGCTGCCCCGTGATCCAGGCAGCCCCCGGTAATCTTGCACTGAATCTGCACACTTTTTCATAGAACACTAAAATCCAATGACAAGGCACAAAAAGAACCCCTGCCACGCGGACAGACAATAAACCAATCCCTCCGCCAAGTAGCCCCAGGAAAAGCAGTATCCCAATGATTGGCAGTACAAAAAAATTGATAAGCATTGACCAGACCGACACCTCATAAAAGAAATAAGCCGTAAGCGGCACCGTTGCAAGCTGAATTGCAAAACTTACCAGAAAGTTCTCCGAAAAAGTAAAGAACGGCTTTTTTATTTTGATCAGTGTCTGTCCCACAGCCACAATTCCAAGCACCGCTGCAAATGACAGCAAAAATCCTGCATACCAGAGCAGATAAGGGTTGTCCAATAAAATCACAATGGCGGACAGTCCCAGAGCAGACAGCGTATCATAGCTCCTTCCAATCCACTGTCCGAACAATAAAACGAAAAACATGAGCACCGCGCGTATGGTCGATGTCCCAAGTCCAGACATCATCCCATAGCCGCCGATGACCGTGCCTGCAATAACACCGGAAGTCAAAAAGGAGCATTTTATTTTCCGAAGCAATTTATAAAGTCCCATTCCGATCACAGAAATATGCAGTCCGGAAATCGCCAGCACATGGGAAATTCCTGCTTTCTGATACATCTGCTTCACCTCTGCGTCCAGAAGATTTTTCTCTCCGAGCGTCATCGTGGAAAGCACACCAGCATCTGATGTGCTCATACAGCTTTCGTATACACCGCTTATCTTCCGGCGCAGCCTGTAAATTTTCTCCCCGAATCCATCCTCTGCTCCGTAAACATTTTTCACAATAGCTTCCTTCAGTTGAAAATCGATCTTTTTGGATTCATAAAATGCTTTTGCGTCAAAATTACCATCATTGGATGCACTTTTCCACAATTCAACCGTTCCTGTTACAATAAGGGTTTGCCCGATGGAATCATCATCGGAAGTCTGATAAAAAAGAATTTGATTGCATGGCAGTATCTCCTGCCCGATAGATAGATAACAATGATCTAAATAATAGGAATATTGTCCGTTTTTTAACTGTTTGCTGCATAGTTTTCCCTGCACAGTCACCTGCATTCCATCCTGTAGTTTTGACATATAGTTCTGACGGAATGCCTCATTTTCTGCAAAATGAAATATCCCTGCCAAAAAAAATGCCAGAAAACATCCCACACGAAAGGCTGGGTATATCCACGCTCTGGCATTTGTCATACTGTCTTTCTCACTACAGTTACGGATCGTATTGTGCCATAAATTCCATACAATTCCAAACAGTATTCCGGCAGCAACTGCTGCCAGATACCATTTTTGATACCTCATAAACAAAATTCCAAGAATCAATCCAGATGCCATTTCACATAATGGCCGTTTAAACAATAATTACTGTTCCTCCGTTTCTGTCTCCTCTACAACCTCTGTATCTGTTTCCGCTGTTTTGGCGATATAATCCAGATTCCTGTCATACATATCTGCAAGTTTAAAACTGTCCCGATATACACCGCTTGTATCGCCATTCACGGAAATCTGCACTTTACTGATGGAGGATAACTCTGACAATGAATCCACAATAGAATAAATCACAATGGCTTCATTTACTGAATAATCCTGATTCTTAAAGTTCTCATCAAAGCTGACATAGCATACCCCATCCACAAGCGATACGCTCATTAATTTGGTTCCCGAAGGAATTGCAGACCTGGCATTCTTCGATTCCGGCCCTTCGAGAAGCTGCTCCATGATCAGTTTTTCCAATGAGATATTACTGCTATAGTGAACCCGTCTTGTCTCTTTCACAAGTCCGTCTCCCGCCTGATTGGAAAAATAAAGTGTGAGATTCGTATTCTGGATCGTATTGATCTGTTCTCCGGGATTCTCCACAAAACTTTCTGCGTACATCGTTCCGACCATTTTACCGTTCACGTCCGTCAGCGGCTTTTCATCCACATAAAAGGACACACAGTCGATCCCGGAAATCTGTGTCATCGTGCGTACCACTGCCGCCCTGCACAAAACCTCTTCCACTTCTTTCATATTCAGATAATCTACATCAAAATAGATAGTGAGAAGTGCTCCGTCCAGCGAATACTTTGTGATCTCCACATCATTTGGGATCGGTTTACGGTATTCCACATTATCCGGATCAGAACTTAAGGCTGCAAAAAATTCTTCGATCAACGCATCTGTCGTTGTTGCGGACGCATCATAAGGCATCTCGGCAATCCCGGTTTTATCTTTATTCAGATATTCGATGTTGTATTTACTTGTCTCTTTTCCATTCGAGCACCCCGCCAGTAAAAGCATGCACAGAAATGCCAGAAGAAAGACTATTTTTTTTCTCATTACTTTTTTGCTCCATTACCAAAAATCTGCTGTCACATATCGCACTACGCGATGTAATTCAAAGGAATACGGACATTGAAAATGGTTCCCTCTCCCTCTGTACTAAACACTTTGATCGCACCGCGGTGCATCAGCACTGCATTGCGGGTGATTGCAAGCCCAAGACCGGTTCCACCGATCTCTCTTGAGTGGGACTTGTCCACGCGGTAAAAACGTTCATAAATATGCTCTAAGGAGTCCTCCGGAATACCGATACCCGAATCCTCGACCTTCAGATAGAAATACTGGTGATCCGCGTTCAGTGTGACATGCACCCATCCACCCGGTTTATTATATTTGATCGCATTCTCGATCAGATTCGTAAATGCAAGTGTGATCTTCACCTCATCCACATCCGCGGACACCGGGCGGAAGCTTTCTAACACAAGTTCCACATTCTGTTTCTCCGCAATCGGGTTTAACCGCTTCAAAATCTGCTCCAGCAGCTCATTGATGTTCATATTGGTAACATTTAAGTCTGCCGCGGATTTATCCATTTTCACCAGAGATAGAAGGTCGTTGATGATCTTCGTCTCACGGTCGATCTCATTTCCGATATCGCCCATAAACTCTTTGTAAAGTTCGATTGGCGCATCTTCCATGCTGTTAAGAGAATCTGCCAGAACTTTCATGGATGTCAGCGGTGTTTTTAACTCATGAGACACATTGGATACAAATTCCTGTCTGGAATCATCCAGCACTTTCATTCTGCCTAACATCTCATTAAACTTTTTACAGATTTCAATTGTTTCCGTGTAATCATTCACAGACAGCGCATCTTCCCCATATCCGGTTTTGATCTCATCGATAGACTTTGACATCTTATGGAAAGGCTTTACCAACTGGATACTTAAGATCACTGCAAGGAAAACTGCCGCCACAGCACAGATCAACTGGATCACATAGGCGTTTCTCGCCAGATACTCCATATTGAGGTTAATGCTGTCCGTCGACACACTGACTAACATAACACCTAAAACCTCTGTTGCCCCGGTCTGTTCCACCGGTCTGCTCAATGGAACGGTCAGTTCAATATAGCGGTTTTCCGCGTCATATTTTTTGATCTCCTGGCCATAATAACTCTCAATTACCTCTTTGGAAATGATCGTCTTATTCGTGTCAAGATCATACGTATCCTTGATAATGTGAAACTCATTATCGATCACCATGACACGGCCATCATAAATATTCGATAACTGATCTAATTCTGCATTGATAATCGTTGAGTTTGGATAATTCAGATAATCATTGGAAACAATCTGATTCGCCAGGATTTTTGCCTGGCTTAAGATCTCACTTGTCTTGATTGAAACAGACCGGTCCTCATATGTCTTTACAATTCCAACTTTTAAAACGATTCCCGGTACAATTCCAAAAAGGATTAAGAAAAGTATCAGTCTGAATTTCAGACTTTTAAAAAAATTAATAACATTTTTAAATCTGGACATTCTTTCGCACCCTGACTAATTCTGGTAATAGTAGTATCCCACACCCCACTTGGTATGAACATACTTTGGCTCGCTTGGATTCTTTTCGATCTTCTCTCTGAGACGTCTGACATGCACATCCACAGTTCTGACATCCCCCGGATACTCGTAACCCCATACAAGATTGAGCAGATTCTCCCTGCTGTATACTTTATTCGGATTATTGACCAAAAGTTCTAAGAGATCAAACTCTTTTGCAGTCAGATTCACTTCTTTATTCAGGATAAACAATCTTCTGCTCTCGCAATCCAGACGAAGATCACCCGCTTCAATGACCTTGGAATCCTCTTTCTTCGGCTGGCTTCCTGCGGTTCTCCGCATAATTGCCTTGATTCTTGCTTTGACTTCCAGGATGTTGAACGGCTTTGTGATATAATCATCTGCTCCGTATTCCAGACCGAGGATCTTATCCATGTCATCGCCTTTTGCAGTCAGCATCACGATTGGCATATCAGAGAATTCGCGGATGTGCTGGCATACTTCAAATCCATCCATCTTCGGAAGCATGATATCCAAAAGAATCATATCATAATGATTCTCTGTTGCCATTTTCAGTGCCTCTTCCCCGTCATATGCACAGTCCACTTCCATTCCATCCTGCTCTAAACTGAAACGGATACCTTTTACGATCAATTTTTCATCATCAACAACAAGAACCTTTTTTGCCATTTTTACACCTTTATACTATCCTTTATTTTGTTAAAAACTCCTTCTTTGATTCCATCCACATTCATGATCTCCTCAATAGAAGAAAATCTGCCGTGTGCTTCCCGGTACTGAAACAATGCCTCTGCTTTTGACTGCCCGATTCCCGGAAGCGTCATAAAATCTGCAACACTTGCCCGGTTAATGTCCAGTAAGCCATCATCCACATTGCTCTCGGATTCTTCCTGTGCAGCCGCCACTTCTTCCATGGTCGGAATTCTTAACATCTGTCCGTCCGTGACAAACTCTGCCTGATTTACCGCTTCCATCCCGGCATCCTCTGTCATCCCGCCAGCCATCGCTACTGCTTCATAAACACGGCTGTTCTCCGGCAGCTCATACACTCCCGGATTTTCTACTGCCCCGCAGACATACACCATACAACTGCCCATCTCTTCCTGGCAGTCTTTCTCCTCTGTCTGCGGAACTTCACTTGTCTCTGTCTGTATTTTCTCCAAATACACATTATTCCTGGAACCACATCCACAGAGCACTCCCATGCAGAATATGATTACCAGGAATACTTTCCTCTTACGATTCATAGCATTCTCCTTCTCCACCGAATGCATCATCACAGATGGATGAAAGAGCCCTCAACGCCTGATGTATATATTTTAACGAAATTTTACAAATATGACAAGACTATTAAATATATTATATCCATTTTTTTAAAAATATTGAGATATTGTTTCTTTTAATGTTACCCAAAATTCTTTTGCATCCTGTGAATCCGGTACCGGGATCGCATTTTCGTATGCCTGATAGGCAATCTGTTCCTTCTCGTCTGCGTCCTCTGATAATTTTACGGAATAATGACCGCCAAGTCCATGAAGTTCTCCTGACATGGTAAGTGTTACATACTCTGCAAAATCAGCCGCTTTTTCCTTTTTCTCCGAGAAATCATTCACAACCACAAGATCTGTCAACGCTGCGGAAGATGTCTGCAACGTGTCATTCAATGCCAGAAGCTCCCGGATCTCATAATCAGTTCCTGTGAGACCGGCAACAGAATCTGAATCAATGATTGCACAGAGTGTTTTTCCATCATTAAAATCTGAGATCACACTCGCTTCCGTAACCGTCGAAGCATCAATGGAAAACGACTCCAGACTCTGTGAAAAGAACTCCAGATCTTCGTTATACAGATTCTCATCATAATTCACCTGCATTGTTTCCGCTTCATCTTTTACAAAGCTGACACTATTCGATATAAATGGAAAATCATAAAACGCATCATTCACATCCCACTCTAACAGATACTGCACATTTTCCGGCGGCTCATTGTCGATGGAATAATCAATGATCGCCTGCAATGTCTCCGGTTCTGTCTCAAAATAACCATTTTTATAGACAAACAGACAGGTATTATAACTTAATGGATACGCATACATTTTCTCTTTATAAGTGGACGCTGTCACCGCATTCGCTGCCACAGTGCTCTCATAAATATCAGATGCCGTGTTTTCTGCTGCAAGTCCGTAAAGATATGCTTCCTCTAACTCATCGCTTCCGATCATGTAAATATCCGGAAATGTTTCTCCCTGCATCGTTGCCGTGTATACTGCATCCATGTAATCCATGCTGTCCTGATACTCTGCATCCACAACAATACCGGTATCCTCATAATATTCTTCTGCCGCCTTCTCAAAAAACTTCTGATAGCTTTTATCGCTATACCAGAACATCAAATCAGCAGGCTGTTTTACCACCCTGCTAACTGATGCTGTCTCTGTTCCATTTTCTGTTTCATTTTCTTTCTGTTCATAAGTGCTGTGTCTGGATACAACAACGGCACCTCCGATCACCAGCACGCCGATACAGCCCGCTGCGATCATTCTCTTCTGTACTACTTTCATTATAAAATACTCTCCAGCCTGGATATCATCTCATCCACATCTTTTTCTTCAATGATAAGTGGCGGTACAAAACGAAGTACATTCGAACCTGCTGTGATCACGATCAGTCCTGCCTCCAATGCTTTTGCTGCAATCTGGCCTACCGGTTTTTCACAGACAACACCCTGCATGAGTCCCATACCTCTTCGCTCGGTCAGGAAATCATACTTTGCAACCAGTTCATCTAATTTTTTCTCCAGATACGGTGCGACCTTTTTCACATGCTCTGTGATATGGTCGCGCTCCATCATCTCAAGTACTTTATCTACAGCGGCTCCCACAAATGGATTGCCTCCATAGGTCGTACCGTGATCTCCCGGTGCCAGAGATTTCTCTGCGACTCTCTCTGTCATAAGGAAAGCGCCGACCGGGACACCACAGCCAAGTGCCTTGGCACTCGTCATAATATCCGGCTTCACACCATAATGCTGCCATGCGAACATTTCTCCGGTTCTTCCCATACCGCACTGGATCTCATCTAAAATTAAAAGAATGTCATGCTCATCGCAAAGTGCACGCACACCCTTTATAAATGCTTCTGTTGCAGGGTAAATTCCACCTTCACCTTGTACTGTCTCAAAAATAATAGCACAGGTTTTGTCATTAATCAAAGCTTTTACGCTGTCAAGATCATTAAAATCTGCAAATTTTACTCCGGGAAGCAGTGGTTCAAACGGTTCCTGATAATGTTTATTGCCTGTCACAGACAATGCTCCGATACTTCTTCCATGAAAGGAATGGTTCATTGCAATGATCTCATGTCCTGCATGTCCGTCTCTGGTGTAAGCATATTTTTTTGCCGCTTTGATTGCACCCTCGATCGCCTCTGTACCGCTGTTGGTAAAGAAAACACGATTCATCTGGCTTGCTTTTAATACCCTTTTTGCCGCATTCATGATCGGGACATTATAGTACAGATTGGATGTGTGCATCACTTTATCGATCTGCGCTTTCAGTGCGTCGTTATACTCTTTGTTGTTGTAGCCAAATGCCTGCACGGCGATTCCTGCCGCAAAATCCAGATACTCTTTTCCGTCTGTATCATAAAGATACACACCATCCCCATGATCAATGACCAGTGGAAAACGATTATATGTATGAAGAAGCGCACTCTCTGCTCCATCAATGTAATCCTGTTTATTCATGATAATACTTTGTCTCCTTATCCCCTAAGATTGCAGTTCCAATTCCTTTGTTGGTAAAGATTTCCAACAATAGACAGTGTGCGATACGTCCGTCTAAAATATGCACTCTGGAAACTCCGTTTTCGATCGCATCAATACAGTTGTTTAATTTCGGAAGCATTCCGCCGCCGATGTATCCGTCTTCGATCAGTTTTTTTGCCTCTGAGATCGGCAGTTCCGAGATCAGTGTGGACGGATCTTTCGGATCTTTGTATACACCCTCAATATCAGTTAAGAAAGCTAATTTTTCTGCGTGGACTGCTCTCGCAATCGCACAGGCTGCATCATCTGCATTGATGTTGTAGCTGTCATAGTTTTCATCCATGCCGATCGGGCAGACGATCGGAAGAAAATCTTTTTCCAGAAGATCATATAAAATCTGTGGGTTGACCTGTGTGATCTCGCCGACGTAACCGATATCCTGTCCGTTGGAATATTTTTTCTCCACTTTTAACATTCCGCCGTCTTTTCCGCTGATGCCGACAGCATTTACACCCAGCTCCTGCACCAGTTTTACAAGAGATTTGTTCACTTTATTTAATACCATCTCCGCAATTTCCATCGTCGCCTCGTCTGTCTTGCGCAGTCCGTTGACAAACTCCGGTTCCATGCCGGCTTTCTCTACCCATCTGCTGATCTCTTTGCCGCCGCCGTGCACGATGATTGGCTTGAAACCTACCAGTTTTAATAAAGTGACATCCTGAATGACGTGCTGCTTTAATTCCTCGTCCACCATGGCACTTCCGCCGTATTTTACAACCACAATTTTACGGTTAAAACGCTGTATGTAAGGAAGCGCCTCAATCAGTACCTCTGCCTTATCAAGATATTTCTGATTTACCATTTTTTCTCTTAACCTTTCTTTCCTATATCTTTATGTTACAAAAGTCCTACAACTGCATGCCTTTCAGTCTTCCTCTGGCATCTAATTTACACACTCTCAAGATTTAATATCAAGAACGATAATCTGCATTAATTTTCACATAATCATAAGTAA
>OGDJ01001142.1_pt1 | contig 10733 bp, 8 predicted proteins | sample 1570401 | NCBI WGS metagenome assembly OGDJ01 (sample SAMEA2582185, study PRJEB24529) | metagenome | biome: Human gut stool | place: China | collected 2011
TATTTTAATCGTATGGTTGGGCCTATCTTATAAGTATTTTCCCATTGCCGGGTAGCAGCATTGTAACTTCTGTCGGTACCCAGATTCAGGTCGAGACCATATTCTTTCCTTTCCAGGAGGTTTATCCGGAATGAAGCGCCGTAATGGGATTGTGGAGATAACGGGAAACCTTGTACACCGGAGTTGGGATTACAGTCCAGCCGGTATTGTCCGTAAATATAAGCGGTCAGCCAATTATTCAGACGATAGGTAAGGTCTGCGTTAAGGGTAAAATCATTAAACATCCGTCCGTTAGAGCGGTATTGATAGGCATTGCCACCTATCCGGATAGCCAGTTGTCTGTTAAGACGATATACCAATCTGCCACCTGCCATATTCTGTGTACCTACTCCCCGGAGTGAATAACTGGAACCGTATAATTCGTATCCGAAATAGCGGGAATTGAACAATCGGTACTGTTGCTGATTAAAATAACCGGTGAAGACGGGATCCAGATAGGAGAATTTTTTTCTCAGTTCGTATTGTTTGACTAACGGCATACTGTTATTGAAAGCAGGGTTGGTTTCTGACAAAGTATTCTTTATTTCGGGTAGTTTGAAGATTTGAGGGGTTTTCATTTCTTTGTGCAGTGTAAAGGCAGGTATGGGCGTTTCGTTGAATGTTTGCGCATAAGCAAATCCGTTGCCGCAAATGATAAATAGCATTGTCAATCTGAATTTTTGCATAGTTAAGTCTTTTATGTCTTTTAGACGCAGAGATATGCCGAATGCTGCAATGTTTTTTCAAAAGAATCATTTATCTTTGCCGAAATACGTTAAAAATCGAATATGGAACTGGATCTTCAACAACTTACTACTGAGGTATGCCGGATAGCAACTGAAGCCGGGAATTTTTTGAGAAAAGAACGGAGGAGCTTTAGTCGGGAGCGTGTGGTGGAAAAGCATGCGCATGACTATGTGTCGTATGTTGATAAAGAATCTGAACGCTTGTTAGTGGCACAACTGTCTGCGTTGCTCCCCGAAGCCGGGTTTATTGCGGAAGAAGGTTCTGCCGTTTATAAGAATGAGCCTTATTGCTGGGTTATTGATCCGTTGGACGGGACGACTAACTACATTCATGACAATGCTCCTTATTGTGTCAGTATCGCATTGAGGAGCTGTACAGAATTACTTTTAGGAGTGGTGTATGAAGTTTGCAGGGATGAATGTTTTTACGCCTGGAAAGGTGGGAAGGCTTGGATGAACGGAGATGAACTGCATGTCTCGAAAATAGAAAACATAGAAGAGGCGTTTGTAATCACTGAACTTCCTTATAACCATCGGCAATACAAACGGACTGCGGAATATTTACTGAAACAATTGTATGGAGTGGTAGGAGGAATTCGTATGAATGGCTCGGCTGCATCGGCTCTTTGTTATGTGGCGGCCGGACGTTTTGATGCCTGGGCGGAAGCTTTTATCGGGAAATGGGATTACTCGGCTGCGGCACTGATTGTGTTGGAAGCCGGCGGAAAAGTAACTGATTTCTTTGGAAGTGAGTATTTTATTGAAGGACATCATATCATTGCGACGAATGGCCCTTTACATCCTGTCTTTCAACGGCTGCTGAAAGAGATGCCTCCACTGGAAATGTAACTTTCCGGGTATTGATTAAACTGAAAAACATCATATGAATACTTGGTTCGACTCTTTTTGGTCTCTTTTGTTCCCACGTTGTTGTGTGGTTTGTGGAGCTCCGCTGTCGAAAGAAGAGGAGTGCTTGTGTATTCGTTGTAATATGAACTTACCCCGTACCAGATTTCATCTGCGAAAGGATAATCCGGTTGAGTGTCTTTTCTGGGGACGTATTCCGGTTCGTGAAAGAGCTTCTTCCTTTCTCTTTTATCGTAAAGGTAGTGATTTCAGACGTATCTTGCATCTGCTGAAATATAGCGGATATAAAGAACTGGGCGAAGTGATGGGACGCTATATGGCGGCAGAATTAATTTCTTGTGGTTTCTTTGATCATGTGGATGTGATTGTTCCTGTACCTTTGCATAAGAAAAAACAGAAGCTGAGAGGATACAATCAGAGTGAATGGATTGCCCGTGGTATATCTTCTGTGACGGGGATTCCGCTGAATGCGAAGAGCGTGATACGGGAAAAGAATACAGAGACTCAAACCCGTAAATCGACTTTTGAACGCTCGGAAAATGTGGACGGTATTTTCAAATTGTGTGATGTAGCCTGTTTCCAAGGGAAACATGTACTGATTATTGATGATGTGCTGACTACCGGATCTACAACTGTGGCCTGTGCATCTACGCTTTTTGAAGTTGAAGGAGTACGGATCAGTGTGTTGACATTGGCCGTGGCCGAATAAATGCAGTGATAAATATGAGGGTGCATTGAAGCACCCTCGTATCTATTTAAAAAGTTTCAATTATCAAATCGGATGCCAGCATTTCCTTGATTGCCTTTCCAAAAGCCTGGAAATGGGGGGATGCCGCATGTATATCCATGGCACGCTGGTCTTTGTACTCTTCGTAGAAAATGAAAGCTACGGGTTGTGACGGGTTTTGATATAAGTTATAACTAATATTCCCCTCTTCTGCCCTTGTACCTTTGATTAGAGCATCAGCCGCCTGTAGAAATGCTTGTTCTTTGCCGGGTAGCACTTCTACACGTGCTACGATTGTTTTCTTTTCCATAATGATAATCTATAATTAAGATGATTCTCGTTCCGCAAATTTACGTATAAATGGTGATACTTTCTTTTTCATCTTGAATAAATTTGTTTGTAGGAATCGTCTGGCTCTTATTTCTGAGGAATCCATACTTTATAGCTATGGCTCTCTTCCCTGTTGGCCACAGCATAATATGGGATGGCTTTTGCCGGAATATCACCCTGACATTTGATGATATTGACTCCATTGAGCAGATTACTGTCATGGGAGAGTTCCAAAGGTGTTTGTGCCTGAAGTTTGAATGTCTGCAGTTCCGGATTATCGGCATCCTCAAAACAGTAAATGATAGGCCCTGACGCCAATGCGACTTGTCCCCGTAAGTTTTCGACTGCTTTATTTGCAGTGATCAGGCGAGGTTGCATGGGTAGTTCAAGCTCAATGTGATCGCCTTTTTTCCATTCCCGGTTGATTTCTGCATATCCGTCTACGATCCTCAAAAGTACATCCTCTTGATTAACTTTTAACTTGACCGGTGCTTTTAGATTCGATTGGTAAAGGTCGTATGGATTTTCTGTACCTTGTGCCCATCCGGGAATACGGACTTTCATAGAGAAGGTGCTTGCCTTGTCGGGATTGACTTGAATGGAAACAGCGCCGTGCCAGGGATAAGAGGTTAATTGTTTCAATCGGACGCTGTTGTCACCGACCGGAATTCGCACTTCACTTCCTATGAATAAATTGACATAGACATTATCTCCCTGATAGGCATAGATATAACCGGGCATGGCAGCCATGATTTTCAGGAACATCGGTGGGCAACATGGACATACATGCCATTCCCACCTGTCGGGCTTATCGGTATTCAGGGGATTTTGATAGGTGTATTTATCACCGGACAAAGAAACGCCAGTCAGTACATTGTTGTAAAGCACTCTTTCCACTTCGTCCATATAGCGGGCATTGCAAGTTAATTGGTTCATGCGTTGGCTGAAAAAACCGGCTCCGACAGCTGCGCAGGTTTCCAGATATGCATCGGTGGGCAGAAAGTAGTCCGGACCAAACTTTTCGTCTTCGTGAATAGCGCCGACTCCACCTGTGATGAACATCCGTTTGCCTGCCATATTCTCCCAAAGACGTTTAGCTGTTTCGATGTATTGAGGTGATTGGTTCTCGAGTGCGGCCGCGGTTAGACCGGTTGCCATCAAGGTAGCTCGCACAGCATGCCCTTCAATTGTTTTTTGTTCGAGTACAGGGATCGAATCTTGTGAATACTCTCCCCAACTGGGACGAGAGTGTGTGCCGAATTCAGCTTGGTGATAACAAGCGTCTTTAATCCATTTTTCCGATTTCCGGTATCCCCACGTTCCCCATAATGGAAAGCCACAGTGATGCCCTCTGTTTTCTATCCAAAAAGTGGCCAGATTATAATAATCTGATTCCCGGACCGGTATGGAAAGTTTATCTTTCAGTTCCGGTTCGTTTTTATACAACCAGTATAATGCCATTACGGCTTCCTCGGGGCCGGAATGTGCGGGAACGATATTCTTGCGTGGTTCCGGACCCATATAATCTGCCATGTAATTGGCAAAGCGGGTTGCAATTTCAAGCAAACGTGTTTTGCCGGTTGCCTGATAATAATGTACTCCGGCTTCGATCAGCATCCCGGCATTGTATACATCGTGTTGTCCACGAAGGAGTCCCCCATTGTCTCCCCATCTATGGTTGTTTTCCATAAGTTGGGTATGGGTGTTGATGTATCCGGTCGGCTCTGTTTGCTGAGCGGCATAGATGCGGTCTACATATCCGTCGATTCGTTTTTCCAGTTCTTTATTGGGGTGGCTTGCAAGAAAGTCGGCGATACCTCGGATACTTTCATAAACGAGTCCGTCATACCATTCGGGACCATCGTGCTGTTTGATATCTCTCTGCCCTTCAGCTACACGATCGAAATTCCGGAAAGCATTACGCGTGTCGGTCGATCCGGGAAAAGGAGTGTATTTCCCTTCGAATTTGTTTAATACATCATTAGCGGTTATTTTCCTCCAGATGTCGAGTTTCGGACTCCAGAAAGCATCTTCTATCCGGACTTCGTTTAGCTCGGGCAAGTGGAGTGTTTGCCGGGTATTGTCTGTGTGAGACTGACACCCCATTTGCATCAGTACGGTTAGTACTGCTGCGACAGATAAATGTTTTGTGGTTTTCATTGTACATTGATTTTATAGATGCATATATGTTTGTAAGTATCTCCGGGTAAGAGGGTTGTTGACGGGAATGCCGGTTGGTTAGGACTATCTGGATAGTGCTGGGTTTCCAATGCGAGGGAAGCCCGGTAGTTGTATTTCTTTTCGTGCTTTCCGGTCATTGTACCATCAAAGAAGTTACCGCCATAGAATTGTAGTCCGGGTTCGGTGGTCCATACTTCAAGATATCTTCCTGAGGCGGGTTCATAAACGGTTGCTGCCAGTTCGGGGGTGTTGGAGGTTTTGCGATTCAAGACCCAATTATGGTCGTAGCCGTGACCGAACTCCAGTTGCTCGAACGAATCATTTACTCGCTTTCCGATAGGTGTGGGGCGACGAAAATCCATCGGGGTCCCTTCTACATCCTGGAGAATACCGGTGGGGATTAGGGTCTGATCGACAGGAGTAAACTTATCCGCATTGATCATGAGTATATGGTCATTGATATCCTTATTGCCTGCACCGTGCAGGTTGAAGAAGGAATGATGGGTGAGGTTGATGACCGTTTCTTTGTCTGTTTGAGCCTGGTGAGTGATAATAAATTCGTTTTTATCCGTAAGCTTGTAACTCATGGATACTTGGAGATTTCCCGGATACCCCTCTTCACCATCTTTGGATAAATACGTGAGTTGTAAAGTCTGGCTGTCCGGCTGTTCAACATCCCATACTACCATATCAAATCCTTTAAAGCCACCATGTAGACTGTTGGGTGTATCATTGATGGGTAACTGGTAAGTTTGTCCGTTCAGGGTAAACTTTCCTTTGTTGATCCGGTTGCCATACCGTCCGATAGTGGCTCCCAAAAATCTTTCACCTTTATAATGGAGATATTTGTCCACATGATCGTGTCCGAGGACGATGTCTTCAAAATGCCCTTTTTTATCCGGAGTCCAGAATTCAACGACTCGTCCTCCGAAATTGGTGATGGCAATTTCAATGCCGTTTTTGTTTCTCAGAAAGTAGAGATCGGTTTGCTTTCCGTCAATTGTTTGTTGAAAATCGGCTCTTTTCAATTGTGAATGTTGGGCATTTACGGTGTTTGTGTGTATCATGGTTGTGAGTATTAATAAAATGATCAGTTTTGTTTTCATACGATTCATATTTTTAGTTCATTATTCGTAAGTTGTTAATTGGTCAATTCCTTTTGTATCTGCTCCAGAGACTTGTTCTTTGTTTCGGGTAGCCTGAGAGCAAAGAAGAAGCTTAGGAACATCATAATGGCAAAGAAACTGAAAATGAAGGTACCTCCTGTACGGATGAAAACGGGAAACATCCATGAAAGGAGGGCGGACCACACCCAATGTGTCATGCTGCCTAATACTTGCCCTTTGGAGCGCACATTGTTTGGGAAGACTTCGGAGATTAATACCCAAATGACGGCACCCAGTGAAATGGCAAAGAAAGCGATAAACCCCATCAGGCAGATAAGCATATAGTAACCTGAAAATGCGTCTTGGTAGAAACCTTTGGCTACTAAGGCCAAAGAGAGGGTCATACCGATGGAACCGATATAGAGGAGTTTTTTTCGTCCTACCTGATCTATCAGGATCATTCCGATCATAGTGAAAGTAAGGTTGGTCAGTCCGATAACAATAGACTGCATCATGGCTGAGTCGGTAAATACACCTGACATCTCAAAAATCCTCGGAGCATAATAGAGAATGGCATTGATACCTGATAACTGGTTGAAAGTAGCTATAAGGAAAGCATAGAGGATCGGTTTCCGGTATTTATGCTGAAACAGTTTTTCGCCACTGGCTCCTATTGTTACCAGGGATTCTTTGATTTCATGAATTTCCTGTTCAATATCTGCATTGCTGACCTTCTTTATGACGTGTCGGGCTTCGGCTTCCCGATCTTGCTTTACCAGCCAACGAGGACTTTCAGGTACGGTGTATAATAGAAGAGCGAATGCGATGGCAGGAATGGCTTCAACTCCTAACATCCATTGCCAATCATGCGCAATGCCATGAATCCAATAGTTGGAAAAGTAAGCCAGTACAATACCCAGTACAATATTAAACTGGAAGAATGCGACAAAACGGCCGCGCCAACGCGAGGGGGATATTTCGGCAATGTACATGGGACCGACTACGGATGAGGCTCCGACAGCTAAACCTCCGGCAAAACGGAAGAATAAAAAGGAATACCAATCGATGATGGCAGCACTGCCCACTGCAGAAACAAAGTAGAGAAAAGCAATAATTTTCAGTGCTTTCAGACGTCCGTGTTTTTCTACCGGTTTACTACAGACGAAAGCTCCGATGATTGTACCGATCAAAGCGATAGCAATGGTGAAGCCATGGCTGAAGTCGGATAGATCATATACGACCTGTATGGATTTCACGGCTCCTGATATCACTGCGGTATCGAATCCAAAAAGTAATCCTCCCAATGATGCCACGAAGGCAACGTAAAACATGAAATTCTTTGCTGTATTTTTCATAATGCAGATGTATTATAGACCGAATTCGATCCGATTGATAACGTGATTTTGGTAACATTCGTCTAATTCCACAAAATATCCGCTCCATCCCCATACTCTGACAATTAAATTTTTGTGTTGTTCGGGATGTTTCCGGGCATGTAGCAGTGTCTCCCGGCTGACTGTGTTTAGTTGTAGTTGATGGCCGCCTAAAACGATGTAGGTTTTCACGAGCATACCCAGCTTTTCAATGGTTTCGTCATTGCTGAATACGGATTGATCGAACTCCAGGGTGAGGGGACCACCGTTGACAACACGGTCCAGATGTTGTTTGGTAAAAGATTTTATGACGGATATAGGACCTTTTTGTTTTAAAAACAGGCTGGGGGAGTAATTAGCAGGAATCATCTCGCCATCGTTACGTCCGTCGGGGGTGGCACGTAATTGATTGGAATGGAAAATGTAGTACATAGCGGTGCCGGTACCTGCCCGGTAAACCCCTCCGCGTTCATTTCGTTTATCGGCCAATGACCGATCAAAAGAGTCGAGAAGATCTTTGGCTATCAAGTCGGCATAGTCATTATCCTGTCCCATTTTGGGCGCTTCTTCTCTTAATTTTTTTTGTAACTCTTCGTAGCCTTTGAAGTTGCTTCTTATGGCAGTAAGCAGGGTTGTATAATCCAGGCTTTGCTCTTCGAAATAGTGTTTTTTCAGGGCAGCAAGGGTATCGGTAGCGGTTGCAATGCCTGTTCCGTGGATTCCGTAGTTGTTGTAGTAGGAACCTTCCGAAATATCTTTGGCTCTTTCGATGGTGCCGTCCATCAGTAAAGACATCATTGGAGAAGGGATGATGTAGAGATTGCGGTGTTTCTCGCAGATCGCATTGACCTCCTTTTGTATTTCCTGCTCCACCAATGTATAAAAGGATGAATAGTTCGAACAGGTATTTAGTTTTTCAAGGCACCGGTCTACACATCCGATTAAAGAAACGGCATCAATGTTAGGTATATCCATGGCTCGGTTAGGGATGATAAATTCCCAGCAGGCAGCCACTACGTAATTGTATGCGTCTTCTTTGGAATAGCCTTTCCGTATAAGTCCCGGAATGATGATATCATCATTGCTGTATTGGGGGAAACCCAGCCCTATTTTGGTCAGACGGGAACCTAAAGTGAATATTTCGTCAGGGGTCTTTGGGTCTACACGAATGTTGATTTTAGGATCAATTAGTTTTAATTCGTAACTTGCCTGCAGGCACATTCGGGACAGGTCGTTGAATAAGTATTTGCCCTCCGGATCGCGTCCTCCCAAAACCAGGCTCTGCCCATTGTCACCCTGTTGCATACCCGGATACAGGTCGCTGTCCTTATTGCATACAAGGAAAAATTCTTCAAGCAGATCGAATGCTTCTTCTTTGGTGAGTGTTCCATTTTCCAGGTCCCTCTGATAGAAAGGATACATATATTGATCGAAGCGGCCGAGGGTATTGTGATAGTTGCCTGCTTCCCAAATGGAGAAGTGGAGAATTCTCAAAAGCTGTAGAGCTTGTCTGAAGTTTTGAGCGCCTTCGGTCTTTATGGTATGTAAAGTGTGCGCAATTTTTGTCTCGTTATTGAGCAATGCATATTGTTCATACTTCTCAATTAGTTTCTGTATGGATATGATGCATTGGTACATGCTATTGAGGAATACTCTCTCTTTTTCATTTAAGGAGGGATTTTCCTGACGCTTTCGGATCTCCTGTTTTCTCGCTTCCAGTCCGTGTTGAATGGTATAAGCGTAATTGGGGGAGATATTACATACCGTACCTTTTTCGTGGACGTAATATTTGTTTTTTATTTCGTTCCATTCTTCAGGGGTGTATATATCCGGTACTTGCGTAAGGGTACGGGTAAAAACGATCTTTTCACCCGGAAGTATAACCGGGAGTTCAGCGTTCATCAAAGCAGCAAAACAGGCTGTAGCACGTTCTACAGGAGATAAACCTTGTTGGGCATAAATTGTGTTCAATTTGTCCAGCCCGATACTTGACGGTGTTCTCCTTTGTGAATGGTGTCGTTTATCTAAAATATACGTTTTTAGATAGTTAATTCTTTCGTTCATACAATTAGATTTTTGATATTATTTTCTTCAAATACATTATAGATTTGTGGCGCCTTTCCGGTATCGAACGGAGGATGATACGTTTCTCCGATCATTGCGTATTTGGCACCTGCTGTACGGTGATATCTAAGGATTTCGACACGTATCAGGTTTCTGGCATCTTTGATTTTTTCAAGAATGGCACTCATGTTTTCCCGGGTATCATTAACACCCGGGATTAAAGGTATCCGAATGATAAAATCTCGTCCGGAATTACAGAGTAAAGCAAGATTTTCCAGTATAATCGCATTATCCACTCCTGTATATTTCCGGTGCATTTCCGGGTCCGTATGTTTGATGTCGAATAAAATAAGATCAGCTAAAGAAGTAACCTCATTGAAAATGTGAGTGTTTGCGTATCCGCTTGTTTCGATAGCCGTATGTATGTCCGGAAGTTGTCGGAGCAGTTCGATAACAAAATCCGGTTGAAATAAGGGTTCTCCGCCGGTTAGTGTAACTCCTCCCCGGTTGAGCGTATAAATGGACCGGTTCTTTTCGATCATGGTAACCAATTCTTCCACAGCTATCTGATATCCACAAATACTTTTGACTCCTTTTTTAATCATGTATTGTGGCTGTGGCGATATACCTTCGGGATTATGGCACCATGCACAGCGTAGAGGACATCCCTTGAGAAATATCGTTGTTCGGATTCCCGGTCCGTCATGGATGGCAAATTCCTCGACACTGAATATTGTTCCTGTTTTCATTGTGTTTGGATTAACAATGGCAAATATATACATAATATTTTAAACAGGTACGAACTGGTATGTATATTGTTGAGCATATATTCATATAATATTAAGAATATTAATAGCTCAAATTACCTTTATAGGTAATGTTTATGGGAGTAAAGACGATTATTCGACATTTACAAATAATGGATGTCTCAGATCACTGTTAAGGCGTAATGGGCCGAATAAAATGGCAAAACGGTCTGTCTATTGGCTTTTACCGTTTTTAAATTCATTAGGTGTCACTCCACAAAAACGCTTGAATGTCTTACTGAAATAGCTGGGATTATTGAATCCGAGTTGCCATGAGATTTCAGCAATAGTCAGATTAGTCTTTATAATCTTTACTTTAGCAACATCGATCTTGATTTTATTGATAAACTCGGTTGCACTCAGGTTTAATAGTTTTTTCAGTTTATTGTATAGTTGAGTTCGACTGATATTCATGTGAGTGGTCAGTTGGTCGACACTCAATTCCGGGTCCTCAATGTGTTCGATGACGAATTGTGTCAATGATTTGATAAATT
>OGDJ01001144.1_pt1 | contig 10725 bp, 8 predicted proteins | sample 1570401 | NCBI WGS metagenome assembly OGDJ01 (sample SAMEA2582185, study PRJEB24529) | metagenome | biome: Human gut stool | place: China | collected 2011
CTATGAGCCGGATCCTCAGATGAAACTTAATTTTTCGGAGGTGCTGTCATGATACACGGAGAATTGATAGTTGACAACTTCGCCGGCGGTGGCGGTGCTTCCACCAGAATAGAACTTGCAACCGGATATAGCGTAGACATTGCAATCAATCATGATCCAGAAGCAATTAAGATGCATAAGGCGAACCATCCGAACACGAAGCATTGAAAACGTGTGGGCGGTTGATACAGTAAAGGCATGCAATGGGCATCCGGTGGCACTTGGATGGTTCTCGCCGGATTGTAAGCATTTTTCCAAAGCAAAAGGAATAGAAAATAAGATTATAGGAGAAATAGTACATGTTAAAGAAAAAAGAATTATCCAAAAAGAAAATGTTATTATGGGATGAGTGTATTGCATTCAAAGTGTTATTTTTTATCTTAGCATATGTAGCGATTGCATTTATTAATATGCCATTTGAAAAGTGGCTCGAAGCCCATTCAACTGAATTTTTGCAAGGGTTGACACATGAGAAAACCAACTTTATAGAAAACTCATTTATTGTTCTTCCTATCTTTGAGGCATTAGCGGTTGCGTTAATTTATCTTATTGTAATGATGTGCTTTTATTTCGTTAGCGAGATAATTGCTTACAAGAATTACTGCTATATTCCACTTACAGAAGATGAAGTCAAAAAAATGGAATTTAAAAAGGTAGAGAAAGTAGAAAGTAGGAGGAAGTTTAGTATGAGAAGGAAATTTTATTTACTTATAGCAGCACTGCTGTCAATTTTCTTATTTGTTTCTTGCGGTGGAAGTAAAGACTCAGGAAATGGAAAGGCAGAGGTAAAAGATACAATAATAGTATCTGACGGAGCAGAGGCAAAATCATTAGATCCACATGCTTCTAATGATGCTCAATCATCAAGAGTTACAGTTCAAATTTATGATAGATTAGTAGAACAAGGAGATAATATGGAAATTGTTCCTGGATTAGCAGAGTCTTGGGAACAACCAGATGGGGTTACTACTATATTCCATCTAAGAAAAGGAGTTAAGTTTCATAATGGTGAAGAGTTAAAGGCTTCAGATGTTAAATTCTCTTTAGATAGAATGAAGGCATCTCCTCAAGTTTCACACATTATAGGAACTGTGGATAAAATAGAAGTAGTGGATGATTATACAGTTAAAGTAATAACAGCTCAACCATTTGGAGCTATATTAAGCCATTTATCACATCCTACAGCAGCAATCTTAAATGAAAAAGCTGTAAAAGAGTATGGAGATTCTTATGGACAACATCCAGTAGGAACAGGACCATATAAGTTTATATCTTGGCAGTCAGGAGATAGAATAGTACTAGAAGCTAATCCAGAATATTTCTTAGGAGAGGCTCCTATAAAAAATGTTATTTTTAGACCTATAACTGAAGGTTCAAATAGAACAATAGCTATAGAAACTGGAGAAATAGATATAGCTTATGATATAGAAGGATTAGATAAAGACAGATTAAAAAACGATGATTCAGTAGTATTTATTGAAGAGCCATCTTTATCAATTGATTATATAGGATTTAATACAAGAAAAGAACCTTTCAATAATGTAAAAGTAAGACAAGCAATAGCTACTGCAATAAATGCAGATGATATAATAACTGCTGTATATAAAGGATCTGGAACAAAAGCTAACTCTTTAATAGGACCAAAAGTATTTGGTTACTCTTCTGAGCCAAAAGCTTGGGAATACAATGTAGAAAAAGCAAAACAACTTTTAGCAGAAGCTGGATATCCAAATGGATTTAAAACTAAGATTTGGATAAATGAAAATCCAGATAGAAGAGATATAGCTGTAATATTACAAGCACAATTAAAAGAGATTGGAATTGATATGACAGTGGAAACTCTTGAGTGGGGAGCATTCTTAGATGGAACAGCAAGAGGAGACCACGATATGTTTATCTTAGGTTGGGTAAGTGTAACTGGAGATGCTGACTATGGATTATATGCATTACTACATTCTTCAACATTTGGAGGAGCTGGAAACAGATCATTCTATAGTAATCCTAAAGTTGATGAGTTATTAACACAAGCTAGAAACTCTGTAGATCAAGAGGAGAGAAAAGAACTTTACAAACAAGTTCAACTAATTGTTCAAGAAGAAGTACCAGTGTATGTAACTGCATATAAAGCTCAAAACGTAGCATTACAAAAAAATATAGAAAACTTTAAACTTAAACCAGCGGGACATCACAGACTTTATGGAGTAAAATTTAAAACAAATTAATCTAAAAAGTTATTAATAGGCTGTGTCTTAATTGATACAGCCTTTTTATGTAAATTAAAATTTAAAAGGAAAGGAGAGGACACCTAAAATGTAGAGTGTCAAAATGAATATGCACAAGTATGTATTAAAAAGAATTTTACTACTTATTCCTGTATTATTAGGAGTATCATTATTAGTTTTCGCTATAATGTCGTTAACACCTGGAGATCCAGCACAGTTAATATTAGGGGAAAATGCACCAAAAGAAGCTGTATTAAAATTAAGAGAAGAGATGGGATTAAATGATCCATTCTTTATGCAGTATTTTAGATTTGTTAAAAATGCAATTATGGGAGATTTTGGAAGATCATATACTACTGGAAGAGAAGTATTTGGAGAGATATTTGCTAGATTCCCAAATACTCTTATATTAGCAGTAATTGGTATCATAATATCTGTATGTATTGGTATACCAATAGGTATAATTTCAGCTACTAGACAATACTCTTTCTTAGATAGTTTTAGTATGGTAATAGCTCTTTTAGGAGTTTCTATGCCAGTATTCTGGTTAGGACTTATGTTAATCTTAACTTTCTCTGTAAAATTAGGATGGCTACCATCTGGAGGATTTGATGGCTTGAAGAGTATTATTCTACCAGCAGTAACCTTAGGAGTTGGTTCAGCAGCTATTATTACAAGAATGACTCGTTCATCTATGCTAGAGGTAATAAGACAAGACTATATCAGAACAGCTAGAGCTAAAGGGGTAGCAGAAAAAGTTGTTATCAATAAACATGCTCTTAAAAATGCTCTTATTCCTATCATTACAGTTGTAGGATTACAATTTGGACATCTATTAGGAGGAGCTGTACTTACTGAGTCAGTATACTCTTGGCCAGGTGTAGGAAGATTGATGGTAGATGCAATTAGACAAAAAGATACACCTACTGTATTAGCAGCTGTTGTTTTCTTAGCTGCAGCATTCAGTGTTGTAAACTTATTGGTAGATATATTATATGCTTATGTTGACCCTAGAATTAAATCTCAATATAAGTAATAAGGGGGAAAAATAATGTCGAATACAAATACTTCAAATAAAAAGAGAAGTCAGTGGGTAGAGGTATGGAGAAGACTAAAAAGAAATAAGATGGCTGTTTTAGGACTAATTATTTTAATTATTCTTGTCTTACTTGCTGTATTTGCTGATGTTATAGCCAATTATGATAATGTAGTTATAAAACAAAATCTAGCTCATAGATTACAAGGACCAAGTGCAGCACACTGGCTTGGAACAGATGAGTTTGGTAGAGATATATTTGCAAGACTTGTACATGGAACAAGAGTATCATTACAAGTAGGTATTGTGGCTGTTGGAATATCAATAGTTATTGGAGGAATTTTAGGAGCAGTAGCTGGATATTATGGTGGAAAATTGGATAATACTATAATGAGAATTATGGATATTTTCCTAGCTGTACCAAGTATCTTACTTGCAATAGCAATAGTTTCAGCTTTAGGACCAAGTATTATCAACCTTATGTTAGCTATTAGTATTTCAAGTGTACCTAGTTATGCTAGAATAGTTAGAGCTTCAGTACTTTCTATTAGAGACCAAGAGTTTATAGAAGCAGCCAAGGCTATTGGAGCAAGTAATACAAGAATAATTTTTAGACATATAATTCCTAACTCTTTAGCTCCTGTTATTGTACAAGCTACATTAGGAGTAGCAAGTGCAATCTTATCAACAGCGGGACTAAGCTTTATTGGACTAGGAATTCAACCACCAGCACCTGAGTGGGGTTCTATGCTATCTGGAGGTAGACAATACCTAAGATATGCTTGGTGGGTAACAACATTCCCAGGGGTAGCTATAATGATAACAATTCTTTCTCTTAACCTATTAGGAGATGGATTGAGAGATGCCTTAGACCCAAGATTGAAACAGTAGTTAATTTAGGAGGAAGTGTCAATGAGTAATTTATTAGAGATAAAAGATTTAACTATACAGTATGTTACTGAAGATGAAGTAGTATCTGCTGTAAATGGATTAGAAATAGAGTTAGCAGAAGGAGAAACAATAGGACTAGTTGGAGAGACTGGAGCAGGAAAAACTACAACTGCTCTAGGGATAATGGGGTTAGTTCCTAACCCACCTGGAAAAATATTAAGTGGGAAAATAACTTTTGAAGGTAAAGATTTACTTTCATTACATGAAGAAGAGATGAGAAAAATCAGAGGAAATAAAATCTCTATGATTTTCCAAGACCCTATGACATCGTTAAACCCAGTTATGACAGTAGGAGAGCAAATTGCTGAGGTTATAGAGATACATGAGCAATTAGGAAAAGAAAAATCTTTTGAAAAAGCAAAAGAGATGTTAGAGTTAGTTGGAATACCTGGTGCAAGAGCTAATGACTTTCCACATCAATTCTCTGGAGGAATGAAACAAAGGGTTGTTATAGCTATTGCCTTGGCTTGTAACCCAAAACTTTTAATAGCTGACGAGCCGACAACTGCTCTAGATGTTACTATTCAAGCTCAAGTACTAGATCTTATGAATGATTTAAAAGAGAAATTTAAAACTGCTATGATACTTATAACACATGACCTTGGAGTAGTTGCTCAAGTATGTGATAAGGTAGCTATTATGTATGCTGGAGAGATTGTAGAAGCAGGTAGCTTAGTAGATGTATTTGAAAATCCTAAACACCCATATACTCATGGATTATTTGGTTCTATTCCTAGCCTTGATGAAGAGTGCGATAGATTAAAACCAATACAAGGACTTATGCCAGACCCTACTAACTTACCATCAGGATGTAAATTCCACCCTAGATGTCCACATGCTACAGAACTTTGCTCAAAAGAGCAACCAAAAGTTATGGAAATTTTTCTATGAATATATAAAAAATAGCTTATTTGTGAAGGAAAAGTAAAAGAGATAGGGGAGGAAAAATAATAATGGAAAACAAAGTATTATTAGAAGTAAAAAATCTAAAGAAATATTTTAATACTCCTAAAGGACTTTTACATGCAGTAGATGATATCAACTTTACTATTTGTGAAGGAAAAACTCTAGGAGTGGTTGGAGAGTCTGGTTGTGGAAAATCTACAACAGGAAGAGTTATCTTAAGACTTCTTGAGGCAACAGATGGAGAGATACTATTTGAAGGAGAAAACATCAGAAACTATTCAAAAGAGCAAATGAGAGAGATGAGAAAAAAGATGCAAATTATTTTCCAAGACCCATTTGCTTCTCTTAACCCAAGAATGACAGTAAGTGAGATAATTGCTGAGCCATTAATTATACATAAAATGTGTAAATCAAAAGAAGAATTAGAAGCTAGAGTAAAAGAGCTTATGGATACAGTTGGACTTAGTGAAAGACTTATGAATACTTATCCACATGAACTAGATGGAGGAAGAAGACAAAGAATAGGTATAGCTAGAGCATTAGCATTAAAACCTAAATTTATAGTTTGTGATGAGCCAGTATCAGCTCTTGACGTATCAATTCAAGCTCAAGTTCTAAACCTAATGAAAGATCTACAAGAAGAGTTTGGACTTACATATATGTTCATAACACATGACTTATCAGTTGTAAAACATTTCTCTGATGATATAGCTGTAATGTATCTTGGACAATTAGTTGAAAAAGCACCATCTAAAATGCTTTTCAAAAACCCAATTCACCCATATACAAAAGCACTTTTATCGGCTATACCAGTACCAAGTGTAAAGAAAAAAATGGAGAGAATAAAACTTCAAGGGGAGATTACTTCTCCAATTAATCCAGATAAAGGATGTAGATTTGCAAAAAGATGTGTTTATGCAAAAGATATTTGTAGACAGCAAGAGCCTGCTTTAAGAGAGGTAGGAGAAGGACACTTCTATGCTTGCCATCTAGCTGAAGAGTTAGGATTTGTAGAGAAATAAAATCTTATAAGGGGTTTAAATTTAAGATATAAAATAGTGTAATTAAAAAACCTCAAGAATAACAGAGATTAATAAGTTATTCTTGAGGTTTTTTATATTATAATAAAATTATTATTCCATCTCAGAAGATGTAGATTCATTTCCTGCTAAAGGATTTGAATAAGTATTTAAATCTATTTGTCCTAAACTCTTATCAACTATTAAAGCATTAGTAACAGAACCGATAACATTTAACATAGTTCTAGGCATATCTATAATAGGGTCGATAGCTAGTATAGGATTAATCATTGGGAATAGAGCAGCAAGTCCTGTTCCAGATAATCCAACTGAAGCAGCCATTGTAGCAGTACCAGGGATTCCTGCAATACCTAGAGAACTAATAGCTACAACAATTACAGCCATTGCAAATAGAGTCATATCAACACTGTTTCCACTCATATGAGTAACGAAAACTATAGTTAAAGCTGGGAAAACACCAGCACAACCTTGCATTCCAGCAGTTGTACCAAAACTTCCTACAAAACTTGCAGTTGATTCAGTAACTCCAAGTTTATTAGTTAATGTAGAGATAGTAACAGGTAGACAACCAACACTTGATCTTGATGTAAAAGCAAGAATTAATAGTGAAGTTGATTTTTTTACATAAGTAAATGGATTTAATCCAAATAGAGAAACAGCTATCATTTGGATAATAAACATAATAGCTACAGCTAAGTATAATACAACTATGAATTTTCCAACTTCAGCTATTGCATGAACTCCTTTTTGAGCTATTGTATTAGCAAGTAGAGGAACAACTGCAGCTGGCATCCATTTGATGATACTCATAGCCATAGATACGATGATTTTTTGTAAAGCATTTATTAAATCGAAGAAAGGCTTTACTATATCCATATATTTTTTAGACATTCTCTTAGCAGCTACTCCAACTATTGAAGAGAAAATTACTAATCCAACGATATTTAAGTTGACCATTGCTTCTACTGGGTTAGAAGGAATTAGAGCTTTTAATGTATCTACGATATTTTTTACCTCTCTAATTTGTTTTCCACCTTGAGCTACTACAGTATTTACAGTATCAACTTTTCCAACTTTGAAGATAATTCCAAGAGTTAGTCCAACAGCAACAGCAACAGCAACCATAACTAAAGAGACAACAAGAGTTCTCTTAACTAAAGAACCAAGATTTGCATCTTCTTTCATATTGATGATAACGTGGATAATAGATACCATAACTAATGGAATAACAAGCATTCTAACTAAAGATATAAATCCACTACCTAATAAACTGTACCAAAGAGTTGTTTCTCTTACAAATGTAAGTTCCATAGGATCATTAGGGAATCCAGCAACAAATTGTATAACTAGTCCTAAAATTAAACCTATAACAGTAGCAGTCATTACTTTAGCAGAAAAGTTAAATTTTTGTTTAGGTAATCTATTGATAACCATAATAATAGCAATTAAAGCTATTAAGAAAATAATAGTTTTTACATCACTAATCATTAAAAATTGTTGAAAAAATACATTGTTCATGTTAAAAATGTCTCTCCTTTATTTTATATATTAAATTTATTTAGCAACATTTCCAGCAACGTTCATAACATCCCAAGTTCTAGCAAATGGTGGAGCATAACAGAAATCCATCATTCCAATTTCATCAACGGTAAGCTCTGAATAGATAGCAGTAGCTAAAGAGTCAACTCTTAAAACTGCTCCTTTTTTACCAGCTATTTGTGCTCCTAATAAAACTCTTGTATCAGCATTGTATATTAATTTAACAAAAATATCCTCTCTTCCTGGATAGTAATTTGTTTGGTTTTTATCTTTTACAAATACAGTTTTGTAATTGATTCCCATTTTGATAGCTTCATTTTCAGTAATTCCTGTTCTACCAGCTTCTACATCTAAAACTTTTATAGCAGCAGAACCAAGAGTTCCAGCAAATGGAGTATTTTTACCAGCAAGGTTTTCTCCTACAATTCTACCGATTTTATTAGCAGTAGTAGCAAGAGGAATATATACATTTTCCTTTCTTACTCTATGGTAAACAGTTGCACAATCTCCAGCTGAATAGATAGAGTCTATACTTGTTTTTCCAAATTCATCTATAACAAGAGCACCATTTGGTAACATCTCAATACCAGTTTCTTTTAAGAAAGCTGTATTAGGTCTAACTCCAGTAGAGATAACAACTAAATCAGCTTTGTATTCTCCTTTGTTAGTTTTGATACCAACAACTTTTCCATCTTTTTCTATTATCTCTTGAACTGCTTCTTCAAGATGTAACTCTACACCTTCATGAGCTCTGATTTCTTCTTCCATAACATCAGTAATCTCTTTATCAAAACTTTCAAGAAGAACTCTTTCTCCTAATTGTATAAGTCTAACACTTCTTTTTCCTAAGTGTTTAGCTGCTTCTACAACTTCAATACCAATATACCCAGCTCCAACAACTATAATATCTTGGATTTCCTCTTTCATCATCTCTTCTTTTAAAATTATACCATCAGTATAATCTTTTAGAGTATAAACTCCCTTTGCAGAAAGATTTTTTATTGGAGGCATAATAGCATGAGCTCCTGTTGCCACCATAAGTTTGTCATAGTTATCTTTAAAAATTTCCCCAGTTACTAAGTTTTTAATAGTAATCTCTTTTTTCTCAATATCAATACCAATGACTTCATGCTTGATTTTGATATTCATTCCTGCTTCAATAAATTTTTCAACAGGTCTAGCAATCATGTTGTTTGGATCTTCATAGAAGTTTCCAACATAATAAGGAAGTCCACAAGCTCCCCATGAAACGATTTCAGTTTTTTCATAGATAACAATTTCAGCATTCTTATCTATTCTACTAGCTTTAGCTGCAGCTGACATTCCAGCAGCAACACCACCAATAATAATGATTTTCATAATACCCTCCTATATTTCATATAGTCTTCAAAAAGACATCACGATAGATAGTATAGCATAAAATCTAAAATAAGACTAGTGGTGTCTATTAATTTTTTTTGAAATGTAGTATAATATTGATAGAATAATTAGGATTAAAAATAAAAATTAGACTAAAAGTAGATTGAGGTGGAAAAGATGGTAAAGTTTAAAACAAAAAAATATTCAACAACATTAAAATTAATACTTTTAAAAGCAGTAAATGATCTATTTCCAAATAGAGAGGTAATCATAGATAACTCCTTAAATAATGGTGTATATGGTTATATAGAAAAGTTTTCTCTAACTGAAGAAGATGTAGAAAAAATTTCTAATAAGATGAAAGAGATAATAGAAAAAAATTATCCAATAGAATTAATTAGTAATAATAATGAAGAATTAAAAGCTAGAAGCAGCGAGATAGAAAGAGAAGATGTAAGAAAACTTTTGGATAATAGTGGTTGGACAAGTATAATGGAATATGCAATAGATGGATATCATGACTATGTTTATGAAAGACCATATAAATTTACTGGAGATGTAGATTTATTTGAACTAACAAAATATAATAATGGATTTATTTTAAAATATCCACTTACAGAGGAAAAAGTATTACCACCTAAAATAGATACTCCTAAGTTAGCAAAAGTATTTGATGAGGCAGGAAGATGGAATCAAATATTGGGAGTAGATACTTTAGGAAGTCTAAATGAAAAAGTTTTACATAAGGAGATAGGGGAATTAATAAGAGTAAACGAAGCTCTACATCATAAAGAAATAGCTAAAATAGCAGAGCAAATATCTAAAAATGATAAGATAAAATTGGTTACGATAGCAGGACCATCGTCATCTGGTAAAACAACATTTAGTAAAAGGTTATATATTCATTTAAGGGCTAATGGGATAAATCCAATAGTAATATCATTGGATAACTATTATATAGGAAGAGCTAACGTTCCTTTAGATGAAAATGGACAAAAGGATTTTGAAACAATAGAAGCTCTTGATTTAAAACTTTTAAACCAAAATTTAAAAGAGTTAATAGATGGAAAAGAGGTAGAGATACCTGAATATAACTTTATTACAGGTGAAAGAGAAAAAGTAGGAAATATGATGAAAGTTCCAGAGAAAAATGGAATAATTATAATAGAGGGAATACATGGGTTAAATGAAAGGCTTACTTCTGAAATTCCTAGAGAAAACAAATTTAAAATATACATTAGTTGTCTAACTCAATTGAATATAGATAAGCATAATAGAATATCTACAAGTGATGTGAGAGAGATAAGAAGATTAGTTAGAGATAGTCTTTCAAGAGAGGAGAAAGGAGAGGGAACTCTAGCAATGTGGGCTTCTGTAAGAAGAGGAGAAGAAAAACATAGTTTCCCTTATCAAGAGGAAGCAGATGCACTGTTTAATAGTAATCTTGTATATGAATTGGGAATATTAAAAAGTTATGCTTTGAGAGAGCTTATTAAAATAAGTCCAAATAGTCCATATTATGATGAAGCAAAGAGAATAATGAGATTCTTATATTGTTTTGTAGATATAAAAGCTGATTTAGTTCCAGATGACTCTATCTTAACTGAAGTTCTTCATGAACATCAGCCACGAG
>OGDJ01001147.1_pt1 | contig 10702 bp, 7 predicted proteins | sample 1570401 | NCBI WGS metagenome assembly OGDJ01 (sample SAMEA2582185, study PRJEB24529) | metagenome | biome: Human gut stool | place: China | collected 2011
TATTGCTAATATTTTGGCACAAATGGCAAAACAGGAGGCATGATTTATGAAATTTGTTTCTTGGAATGTAAATGGTCTTCGTGCTTGTATGAATAAGGGTTTCATGGAGACTTTTCAAACTTTAGATGCAGATATTTTTTGTGTTCAAGAAACTAAAATGCAAAGTGGTCAAGCAGATTTAGAGATTGAAGGGTATCATTATTATTTAAACAGTGCTGCTAAAAAAGGGTATAGTGGAACGCTTATTTATAGTAAAGAAAAACCATTGAATGTTTTTTATGGAATGAATAAAGGAATCCATTCAGATGTAGGGAAGGAAATCCCGGACTTTGTGCGGAAGAAAAGATAAAAAAAGTGGAGGTGCGCTTGAGGTGCACCTCCACTTTGTATCGTGTTCCGGTCGTACTGGATTATTTTTTACGGTTGGCTTCCACCCACTTACGAGCATTAACGAAGGCTTCCATCCACGGAGTGATCTGGTCTTCTTCTTTGCGGTCAAGCGGATAGTATGCGTTTTCCCATGGGAAGCAAGCACGTTCCAGATGAGGCATCATGGCCAGATGACGTCCGTCCTGGCTGGCGATACCGGCTACGCTGTAGTCAGAACCGTTCGGGTTGCCTGGATATTCATCGTATGAATATTTCAGCACTACGTTGTAGTGGTCTTCTGGATAAGGCAATGAGAACTTACCTTCTCCGTGAGCTACCCAAATACCCAGTTTAGAGCCGCTCAGTGAACCGAACATCACGCTGCGGTTCATCGGTACGGTTACACCCAGGAAGTTGGATTCAAACTTATGCGAGTCGTTATGCAGCATCTTGCCTTTCTTCTTGTCTTCCGGAGTAATCAGTCCCAGTTCCATCATCAGCTGGCAGCCGTTGCAGACACCCAGTGACAATGTGTCTTCACGAGCGTAGAAGTTGTCGAGGGCAGCTTTTGCTTTTGGGTTGAACAGGAAGCTTCCGGCCCATCCTTTGGCAGAACCCAGTACGTCGGAGTTAGAGAATCCACCGCAGTAAACTACCATGTTGATGTCTTCCAGTGTTTCACGTCCGCTAATCAGGTCGGTCATTGTTACGTCTTTCACGTCGAAGCCTGCCAGATACAGCATGTAAGCCATTTCACGTTCACCGTTAGTTCCCTTTTCACGGATGATGGCTGCTTTGATGCCGCTTGGTGTGCGACGGTTCGGATCGAGACCGAACTGCGACAGTTTACCGGTGAATGACTTGTCGAATACAAATTCCAGCGGTTGCTGCTTGTAGTTTTCGAAACGTTTCTTGGCACAGCCGTTCATGCTCTGCTTGCGGTCGAGCAGGTAAGAAGTAGAATACCATACATCACGCAAGTAGTCGATACCGAACTGGTAAGTTGCATCGTGCAGAGTTGCCAGGATGTGACGTTCTTCGGTCGGCACACCAATCTTCACGTAACCTACACCTGCATCTTCCAGAATCTTCTTGACTTCTGCCTTGTGCTTGTCGGCTACCTGGATAACTACACCCGGATTTTCGGCGAACAGAATCTTCACGATGTCATCGCACTTAATCTTGTCGAGGTTGATTTCCATACCGCCTTCTGTATTGGCAAAGCACATTTCCAAAAGGGTAGTAATCAAACCACCGGCAGAAATATCGTGTCCGGCCAGAATCAAGCCTTTGTTCACCAGTTCCTGAACAGCCAGGAATGCATCGCGGAAGTATTCCGGATTCTGTACAGTCGGCACGTCATCGCCCACCTTGTTGAGTGACTGTGCGAAAGCAGAACCACCCAGACGGAGCTGGTCGAAGCTGAAGTCAATATGATAGAAGGTAGATTTCGGTTTGTTGACCATGACCGGAGAAACCACTTTCTTGATGTCGGAAACTTCACCGCCGGCAGAAACGATAACGGTTCCCGGGCTGATAATTTTTTCGCCGTTCGGATATTTCTGTGTCATTGACAGAGAGTCCTTACCGGTTGGCACGTTAATTTGCAGTTCGCAGCAGAAGTCTGACAATGCTTTCACTGCTTTGTACAGACGGGCGTCTTCACCTTCCTGTGCACGACAAGGCCACATCCAGTTGGCTGATAATGAAATGCTGTCCATTCCTTCTGCCAGCGGAGCCCATACCAGGTTAGTCAGTGCTTCGGATACGGCTAGAACAGAACCTGCTTCCGGATTAGCCAAGGCAGCCTGCGGAGCATGTCCCAGTGCAGTAGCGATACCTTTTTCACCACGGTAGTCGAGGGCAACCACACCACAATCGCTCAACGGCAACTGCAATTCACCCTGACACTGCTGGCGGGCAATCTTACCTGTTACGGAGCGGTCTACTTTGTTGGTCAACCAATCCTTGCAGGCTACAGCTTCCAGCTGCAGTACGCGGCGCAAATATTCATTCAGTTTGGTGACATCGTAAGAAACGTTTTCATAGTGACGTTCTACAGTCTTGTCCACCATATAAGTTTTCGGAGAAGAGCCGAACATCTGGTCTACGGCCAGGTCGAACGGACGTACGCCGTCAGCCTGTTCGAAGGCAAAACGATGGTCGCCGGTAGTTTCACCTACCACGTACATCGGTGCACGTTCGCGTTCTGCAATCTTGTGTACATGTTCGATGGCTTTTTCGTCAATCAGCAAGCCCATACGTTCCTGTGATTCGTTGGCGATGATTTCCTTGGCAGAAAGTGTTTCATCGCCGATAGGCAACTTGTCCATGTGAATCAGACCACCGCAGTCTTCCACCAGCTCAGACAGACAGTTTACGTGTCCGGCAGAACCGTGGTCGTGGATAGATACAATTGGGTTTTCGTCTTCTTCGCACAATGCACGTACCACGTTGTAAGCACGTTTCTGCATTTCTGCATTGGCACGCTGGATAGCGTTCAGCTCGATACCAGAAGAGTAACGTCCTGTTTCTACAGAAGAAACGGAACCACCACCCAGACCGATGCGGTAGTTGTCACCACCCATAACTACGACCTTGTTTCCTGCTTCGGGGCTACCCTTCAAGCAGTCGCGCTGTGTGCCGTAACCCACACCACCTGCCAGCATGATAACCTTGTCGTAGGCATATTTTTCGTTGTTTTCTTCGTGTTCGAAAGTCAGAACAGAACCACAAATCAGCGGCTGTCCGAACTTGTTACCAAAGTCAGAAGCACCGTTTGATGCCTTGATCAGAATCTGTTCCGGAGTCTGGTACAACCATTTGCGCACCGGCAGAATGTTTTCCCAGTCACGTCCTTCGTCCGTACGCGGATAAGAAGTCATGTACACGGCAGTTCCGGCAATCGGCCATGAACCTTTACCACCACCCATACGGTCGCGGATTTCACCACCTGTACCGGTAGACGCACCGTTGAACGGTTCTACGGTAGTCGGGAAGTTGTGAGTTTCCGCTTTCAGTGAGATAACGGTCTTAATATCTTTAATAATGAAGTAATCAGAAGTAGAGTGATCGGCCGGAGCGAATTGTTCTACCACCGGACCTTCGGCAAAGGCTACGTTGTCTTTGTAAGCCGAGATAATTTTGTTAGGATTTTCCTGTGTAGTTTTCTTGATCATCTGGAACAGAGAAGACTCCATTTCCTGTCCGTCGATGATGAATGTACCACCGAAAATTTTGTGGCGGCAGTGTTCAGAGTTAATCTGTGCGAAACCGAATACTTCCGAGTCAGTCAGTTTGCGGCCCAGGTCCTTTTCCACCTTCATCAGGTAGTCCATTTCTTCGCGTGACAGCGCCAGACCTTCCTTTTCGTTGTATTCTTCCAGGTTTTCGATGTATATGATAGGCTGCGGTTTGATGTCTACCGTGAAAATTTCCTGATCCAGTCCGTGGTACATACGTTGCAACATCGGGTCGTGGTCGGCGTTTTCATCTTTCACCGGGAAGTATTCCTCGATACGACGGATACCGTTGAGACCCATGTTCTGGGTGATTTCAACCGCATTTGTACTCCATGGAGTAATCATTTCACGGCGTGGGCCGATGAACCATCCTTTCAGGTTGTCTTCGTTTTCCACAGTGGCATCGCTGTACAGCCAGCATAGTTTCTTGACGTCTTCAGCATTCAGTTCCTGATTGCATTCCGTGGCAATCACACTGTTTGTGGGTGTTCTGAAAAATAGAATCATAGCACTTGTATGTTATAATGAATATTCAACGCGCTTTAAAAGTGGTACAAAGGAAGAGAAAATCCTCGGAATTACGAAGAAAAATAAAAGTTATCACAGAATATGCCTATCTTTGCGCCTTAAATTAAAAAACTCTTTTTGTTTATGTGGTTACAATTACTGTTTGTGTTACTGGCAATTATTGTCGGAGCGCGTGTAGGCGGCATCGGTCTGGGAGTCTTTGGGGGCTTGGGACTGGCCGTACTTACTTTTGTCTTTGGTCTTGAACCCACCACTCCCCCTATTGATGTGATGCTGATGATTGTGGCAGTGATTGCAGCTGCCGGTTGCATGCAGGCTGCCGGAGGGCTGGATTTGATGGTGAAATGGGCGGAGAAAATCTTGCGTCGCCATCCTCAGCGCATCACGCTGTTGAGTCCGCTGGTGACTTACCTTTTTACCTTCTTTGCCGGAACGGGGCATGTGGCCTATTCCGTACTTCCGGTCATTGCCGAAGTGGCTCGTGAAACGGGCATTCGTCCGGAACGTCCGATGGGGATTGCTGTCATTGCTTCCCAGCAGGCTATTACTGCCAGTCCTATTTCTGCGGCTACGGTAGCCCTGCTGAGTATGTTGGCCGGATATGACATTACCTTGTTTGATATTTTGAAGATTTCCATTCCCTGCACCTTGGTGGGTGTACTGGCCGGTGCGATTTATTCCATGCGGGTAGGCAAGGAGCTGAAAGATGATCCTGTATATCAGGCACGCTTGAAGTCGGGCGAACTGTCGGGTGCCAATTATTGTACAGCTGAAGTGGCTAATCCTGGCAAGGCGCTGACCTCCGTACTGCTGTTTTTAGGTGCCACGGTCGGCATCGTGCTGTTTGGCTCCATCGATAGTCTTCGTCCGTCATTCCAAACCTCTGAGGGGGTAGTGGTGATGCAGATGGCGCACATCATTGAAGTGCTCATGCTGTCGGTAGCTGCACTGATTCTGTTGCTGACCGGCACCAGTGGGATGAAGGCCGCCAAAAGTTCGGTCTTTAATGCGGGTATGCAGGCAGTAGTGGCTATTTTCGGTATTGCGTGGATGGGCGATACCTTTATCTCGGGCAACATTGCCGTCATCAAGGAAAATATATTCGGTCTGGTGACCGATATGCCGTGGCTTTTCGGTATTGCGCTTTTTGTCATGTCCATCCTGCTGTTCAGTCAGGCGGCAACCATCCGTGCCTTGCTCCCTTTGGGTATGGCGCTGGGTATTTCACCCTATATGCTGATTGCCCTCTTTCCGGCAGTCAACGGGTATTTTTTCATCCCGAACTATCCGACGGTGGTGGCAGCCATCAATTTTGATACCACAGGTACCACCCGTATCGGAAAATACGTGCTGAACCATTCTTTCATGATGCCAGGACTGATTTCTACCATTGTGGCGGTAGGGCTGGGCATTCTGGCTGTACTCTTTGTGTGATAGAAATTCGCAAACCTCTCTTTATTGAGGAAAGAGCGGGCTTGCCTGTTTTATGTTTTCCTGACTGGAAACGTATGTTTCTCATGGCGGAACCCTACGTTTCCCGACAGGGAAACATACGTTTTTGTGCCGGGAGACGTAAAAAATGCAGAAATGTCTTCCTGTTATCTCTTTAGGGTTTCTTAAATTGTTGTTTTTTCAGACATGCTCTTAATGATAATCGTATAAAAATGTAGGTACTTTCGTAAAAAAGTAGCATCTTTGCAGTATGAATTGGATTGAACAGGTTACTATACTTGATTTGTTGCTGAAGGGATTGATTATCGGCATTGTCGTGTCTGCTCCTTTGGGACCGGTCGGTGTGCTCTGTATTCAGCGTACGTTGAACAAAGGGCGCTGGTTTGGTTTCGTGACGGGAGTCGGGGCGGCATTAAGTGATATTTGCTATGCGTTGATTACGGGATACGGAATGAGTTTCATGGACGAACTCATCCTGAAGCATCATATTTTTCTTCAGGTGGTGGGCAGCATCATGCTGCTGGCTTTTGGTATCTATACCTTCCGCAGTAATCCGGTGAAGTCACTTCGTCCGTCTTCAGGTACGCGCGGAACGTATCTGCACAATTTTGTAACGGCATTTTTTGTTACCCTGTCCAATCCCTTGATTATTTTCCTGTTCATCGGTCTGTTTGCCCGTTTCTCGTTTGTCATGCCGGGCAGTCCCATCGGTTTCCAGTTAGTGGGTTATCTGGCCATTATTTTGGGAGCATTGGGCTGGTGGTTCAGCATTACTTATTTTGTCAATAAAGTACGTTCACGATTTAATTTGCGCGGCATCTGGGTGCTCAACCGCATTATTGGTGTCGTGGTCATGATAGCGGCGGTGGTGGGAATCGTTCTGGCCATTGCCGGCAAATCTTTTTCTTGATAGGATATGTATATTTCTCAACAACTTAAAAAAAAGAATATCGCCGAATACCTGCTGTATATGTGGCAGGTGGAAGACTTGATTCGTGCCAACGGCTGCGACATGGAACGCATCCGCAAGAATATCATCGAGCCTTATCCGGCTACCGACGAGCAGAAGAAGGAACTGGCCCGCTGGTATGAAGACTTGATTAACATGATGCAGCAGGAAGGGGTGCTGGAAAAGGGACACGTGCAGATTAACAAGAACATCATCGTCTGGCTGACCGACCTGCACCTGCGTTTGTTGCGTTCGCCTAAATTCCCGTATTACAGTGCGGCGTATTACAAGGTGCTTCCTTTTATTGTGGAACTGCGTGCCAAGGGTGGCGACAAGGATGTGCCCGAACTGGAGACTTGCTTCGATGCCATGTATGGGGTGCTGATGCTGAAGCTGCAGAAGAAGGAAATCAGTGAAGAAACCATGAAGGCAGTGAAGGCCATCAGTGATTTGCTGGCGATGCTGGCCGGATATTATATTAAGGATAAGGAAGGCGATTTGGAACTGGATTAAAACACCACAGAAAATGAAAAAGATATTAGTGACGGGAGCCAACGGACAGTTGGGTAATGAAATGCGTCTGCTGGCAGAAGAACACAAGAATTTTGAGTATTTCTTTACTGACGTGGCAGAACTGGACATCTGCGACGAGCAGGCAGTAATGGATTTCGTTTCGACTCATCAGATTGATGTGATTGTGAACTGTGCGGCTTATACGGCAGTCGACAAGGCAGAGGACAACGTGGAGCTCTGCGACAAACTGAATCATGTGGCTCCGGGCTATCTGGCCAAGGCTGCACAGAGCCGTAACGGCTGGTTGGTGCAGGTGTCTACGGATTATGTGTTCGACGGTACAGCACATATTCCTTATAAGGAAGAAGATACACCGTGTCCGAATTCCGTATATGGCTCTACCAAGCTGGCTGGTGAGCAGGAAGCGTTGAAGCAGTGTCCTAATACGATGGTGATTCGTACGGCATGGCTGTATTCTACGTTTGGCAACAATTTCGTAAAGACCATGATTCGCTTGGGCCAGGAGAAAGAAACGCTGGGAGTTATCTTCGACCAGATTGGTACGCCGACCTATGCACGCGATTTGGCTCAGGCCATTTTTGTGGCTTTGGAGAAGGGGATTGTGCCGGGTATTTATCATTTCAGCAACGAGGGAGTCTGCTCCTGGTATGATTTTACCAAGGCTATCCATCGCTTGGCAGGTATCACCACTTGCCATGTGTCTCCGCTTCACACAGAGGACTATCCTACGAAAGCCTGTCGTCCGCACTATTCTGTGCTCGACAAGACCAAGCTGAAGAAAACCTACGGCGTGGAAGTGCCTTACTGGATGGACAGTCTGGCAGAATGTATTGAAAAATTAAAACAATAAATATGGCAAATCAGGAAATAGCAAGAAGACGAACATTTGCGATTATCGCGCATCCGGATGCCGGTAAGACCTCGTTGACGGAAAAGCTGTTGCTTTTCGGTGGACAGATTCAGGTGGCCGGAGCCGTGAAATCAACCAAGATAAAGAAAACCGCCACGTCCGACTGGATGGACATCGAAAAGCAGCGTGGTATCTCGGTCACTACCTCCGTGATGGAGTTTGACTACCATGACTATAAGATTAATATCCTCGATACACCGGGTCACCAGGATTTTGCCGAAGATACGTATCGTACCTTGACGGCAGTGGACAGTGTAATCATCGTGGTGGACGGAGCGAAGGGTGTGGAAACACAGACCCGTAAGCTGATGGAAGTCTGCCGTATGCGTAACACGCCGGTGATTATCTTCGTCAACAAGATGGACCGTGAGGCTAAAGACCCGTTCGATTTGCTGGATGAACTGGAGGAAGAACTGGTTATCAACGTGCGCCCGCTGACGTGGCCGATTGAGAGTGGTCCGCGCTTCAAGGGTGTGTACAATATCTACGAGCAGAAACTGAATCTTTTCCAGCCTTCCAAGCAGGTGGTGACGGAGAAGGTGGAAGTGGACATCCATACAGAGGACTTGGACAACCATATCGGTACACCGCTGGCTGAAAAGTTGCGCAGTGAGCTGGAACTGATTGACGGGGTATATCCGGAATTCAACGTAGACGATTACCTGAAAGGAGAACTGGCTCCGGTGTTCTTTGGTTCGGCTTTGAACAACTTCGGTGTGCAGGAATTGCTCGACTGTTTTGTGGAAATTGCGCCAAGTCCGCGTCCGGTACAGGCAGAAGAACGCGAGGTGCAGCCTGAAGAACCTAAGTTTACAGGTTTCGTATTCAAGATTACGGCCAACATCGACCCGAACCACCGTTCGTGTGTAGCCTTCTGTAAGGTATGTTCCGGTAAGTTTACCCGTAACACGCCGTACCTGCACGTACGTCATAACAAGACCATGCGTTTCTCTTCACCCACGCAGTTCATGGCACAGCGCAAGACCACAGTAGATGAGGCTTGGGCTGGCGATATTATCGGTTTGCCGGATAACGGTACGTTCAAGATTGGCGATACGCTGACCGAAGGTGAACTGTTGCACTTCAAGGGATTGCCGAGCTTCTCTCCGGAAATGTTCAAGTACATCGAGAATGCCGATCCGATGAAGACCAAGCAGTTGAACAAGGGTATCGACCAGTTGATGGACGAAGGTGTGGCACAGCTGTTTGTCAACCAGTTCAACGGACGCAAGATTATCGGTACGGTAGGTCAGTTGCAGTTTGAGGTTATTCAGTACCGTCTGGAGAACGAATACAATGCGAAGTGCCGCTGGGAACCGTTGAGTCTGTATAAAGCCTGCTGGATTGAAAGCGATGATCCGGCTGAACTGGAAGCTTTCAAGAAACGTAAGTATCAGTATATGGCGAAAGACCGTGACGGACGCGATGTGTTCCTGGCCGATAGCGGTTATGTGCTTCAGATGGCACAGATGGACTTCAAGCACATCAAGTTCCATTTTACCAGTGAGTTCTAAGGAAGACATAAGATATAAACATAGAAAAAGGCAGGAAAGTGAACCGCTCTCCTGCCTTTTTTATATCCTTAAATTTGTTTCCTTTGCCAGCTTCCCTTTTTCAGATAGAGATAGCTCAGCAGGCCGATGGCTCCGGCATATACGTGTTCGGCAAACCAGCATACGGCTACATCCATTTTCAAAAGAAGGATGACCGTGACGATGAAGATCAGGTAGCAGGTCAGGGCTACTATCTCCAGCAGGAAGGCAGAGCGGGTGTCACCCGTGCCGGATACGGACTGGAAGAAAATGAATCCGGCACATTGGAAGAGGTAGCTGGAGCAGAGTACCCAGAGGGTTGGGACGGCAGCTTCTACCAGATCGGGCATGTCGGTATAGATGTGGAGCACATACGTAGGCAGACAGGCTATCAGCAGAATAACGGGCCAGACAATGCAGGTGCAGAGCTGTACGTGCTGCCGGATGGTGGGCATGACATAGCGGGCTTCTCCGCTGCCAATCAGGTTGCTGACCAGGGAACTGCAGGTGGAGGCAAAGGCTGTGATGGTCATGAACGGGATACTTGATACGTTACGTACAATGTTGGTGATGGCCAGTGAACGTTCGCCCAGGTGCTCGATGAAGATGAAAAAGAGGAACCAGGTGCTGATGGAAATCGCGTTCTGTATCATAGTCCACAGCGACACGTTCATGATGCGTTTCAGCTCCGTCCACCGGAAACTGACCAGCTGGTTCAGCCCGTATCTGGCACAGTCTATCCGCCGTGTGGTGTAGATGATGAAAAAGAGCATCGATACCAGTTCCGCCAGTGAAGAGCCGATGGCGGCTCCGGCAATGCCCAGTGCCGGAAATCCCAGTTTCCCGAACACCAGAATATAATTGAATACTACGTTCGACATCACCATGACGATGGAGTTTAGCGTAAGGGTCTTGGTCTGTGTGGTTCCCACAAAGAACGCCCGGAACATGATGGCCACGAACGAGAAGAAGAAGCCGAACACCCGCCAGTTGATGTAGCTCACCGCTGCCTCGCAGACGCGGGGAGAGGCTACCACGTGCGACAATATCCAGGGAGAGAACAGCCGGGAAAGGGTGAACATGACCAGTGCCATGACCAGCAGGAAATAAATTCCCTGATAGAAGATGGGGCCAATCATCCGGAAGTTGCCCTCCCCGTTACGGCGGGCAATCAGAATCTGCGAGC
>OGDJ01001163.1_pt1 | contig 10542 bp, 6 predicted proteins | sample 1570401 | NCBI WGS metagenome assembly OGDJ01 (sample SAMEA2582185, study PRJEB24529) | metagenome | biome: Human gut stool | place: China | collected 2011
TAGTAGCCAGTAACGAAAATCACCCGCTGCACGATGCGGTTAATCATCAAGCCAAAGTTTAGCCACAGCAGGGTCATTAACCATGCGCTGCCGCTAAAAATAGAAAGGAAATGCCAGGCATCGGGCCACAAACTTTCATACGCCAGCAACAGCAAAAGCTGGAGCATCACCAGCATCGCGAGGAAGCTGACAAAGTTACTGATTGCCCCTTTGCGGTCGCGCCAGAGAAAGTAGTTCAGCGTCAGGCTGGAGGTCCATTTGTGGGTTTTAAAGCCCTGGAAAACAATGCCGATGATCCAGCGAGATTTTTGTCGAACTGCAGTCGAAAAGGTATCGGGGAAATATTCGCGCACGCAGATCATGTTTGACGTCCGTGCGTGCTGTAAAAATTTACGCTGCTCGCGTTCTTTGGCTTCGTCCACCACCGGAAAACGGACAAAAATTTCCGTCATACCTTTCTCTTTCAGGCGGAAACCAATGTCGTAATCTTCAGTCAGACTCTGCACGTCGAAAGCAATACCGTCACCGTCAGCTAACAGAGCGGTCACGGCGCGGCGGCTGAAACAGGTGCCGACGCCTGCGCTGGGCACTTGTCCGGCGAGGGCTTCACGCACCGGAACATCTTTGCCATGCAGCTCTGAAAACTCATCAATGTAAGTCATGCTGGTGAAGTGCGTCCATTCGCGTTCGGACGGATACACCGGGATCTGAATCAGATCTTTACGCTCGACCAGATAGTTGAACAGACGCAATTCCATCGGTGAAATCACATCTTCGGCGTCATGCAGAATAAAACCAGCAAAAGCGAAATTGGCGCTACGTTCAAACTGGGTGATGGCGTCCAGCACGTTGTTCAGACAGTCGGCTTTGCTGGTGGGACCAGGACGCGCGCAGACTACCTTATGCACGTTCGGAAAGCGAGCGCACACTTCGTCAACATCACGTTGAGTATCGGGGTCGTTGGGGTAGGTGCCAACAAAGATATGATAGTTTTCGTAGTCGAGCGTGGTCGCCGCCAGCTCGGCCATATTGCCGATGACGCCCGTTTCATTCCACGCCGGAACCATAATCGCTAACGGTTTTTCATCTGGTTTATACAGTTCGCGGTAACTCATTCGCGGGTAGCGGCGATAAACACTCAACTTGCGTTTAATGCGGCGTACCCAGTAGACGACATCAATAAAAAAATCGTCCAGCCCGCTGATGAACATGATGACCGCTAACGTTATCGCGATTACTTTTAAGCCGTAGAGCCAGGTTGCAAAAACATCAAGAAGCCAGTCCACACAAAAACCTTACATTAACGCTGGTTATGTTTAGGGTGGCGTATATTAAGGTTTTTTATGAATTGTGACAGCTTTTTACCATTAATAGGTATGACTATTGCGGCACGTTATTTTTACACTGGTTATAAAAGTTGCCGTTTGCGTAGAATGTAGACAAAAGCATGGTGTCAAGGAGGGGAGGTTAACGTCATAGTGAAAAGGAGCGGTGGCACCGAGCAGGTCATCATGTAGTGGAAGTGCCTGGAGGAGGTGAGCAGGCAGGGCAAGATTACGAAAGCCCGCTCCCCGCAAGGACTGACGCGAGATAGTTTCTGTCCATGGCTGCTTTTCGCATCTTACGTCTTAACCCTGCCTTGAATACCTTATCATTCGTTAAAATATTAATAGCGATGTGCCGTATCCCTGAAAATAATTCTGCGGCGTTTCCTCTTCTTATTTTGCAGTCGTCTTCATTCATTACCACGTCCAGACGCCAGTGCAGCTTATTCTCCACGTGCCAGTGGTTTCGGATTGCTGTGGCGAACTTCTCTGCGGTTAAATCAGCAGAACTGATATAATATCTGACCGTCATTTCTGGCTCTTTCTTTTGTTCTGCTATTATTGACCGAAAGGAGACTGCCACGCATAATTTCTTCAGCCCTTTCCATTCAAACGTGAAATCAATAAGTTCATCAGGGACATCGCAAACAATATGAAGACGGATTTCTTCTCTGCCGTGACTCTTTTCACTGATTGCGTAACTGTCATGCTCTGGATTATTTAATTCTTTCAGCGGAAATTTTTCCTCAAAGGCTTTATTTAGCCGCCCCTGGTTTCCTTTTACCGCGAATAAATAATCACCTCCCTGTTTTTGTATCTTCTCTGCAATATCTTTCTGGCAACCCATCGCATCAGTTGTGATGATTTTTCCTTTAATATCCAGCATGTTAAGAAGTTCTGGGATAGCTGTAATCTCATTAGATTTCTCATCCGTCTTGATCTGTCCGATGACCAGACTGTGCATTGTTGAGAACGCACTAATGACATGAATCGCTCCCCTGCGGCGACTCTTGTCATAAGAGTGCCGGAGCGTTTTTCCATCAATTGCAATGACGTCTTTATCATCTGAAGAATGGCAGTCACGCATCCAGTTAATAAAGCACTCGTGAAATTTTGCAGGACTGATACAGGATACAACTCTGGCAATGGTATCGTGAACAGGAATACCATTTTCAAAATCACCATATTGCTTCAAAAAATCGAGATGTGTTTCCCCAAAATCCTCTATATCTTCCCAACCCTCTGCACCAGAAATAACGGCACAAATAGTTAACAGTAGAATATCCGATAATTTATGTTCCACTTTCCAGGCTTGTCTGTAATCGGGGATAATAGAAATATGTTCCATCAATTTTTTAAGTTCCATTTTGTTCTCCTTAATTATGTAAGAAGTATTTGATCATGTATAAGCAATAAAAAACAGCTTCAGGTAATAAGGAATATCTCAATTTTTAAACATAAAATGCGAATTATTTAGTGCAAAAAGTGAACTTTTGATGATCTTTCCCTGGCCGTTGACTCGATTGCCGTAGCTCGAACGCAAGCACTCTTATCATTCAATGCCATATTGTTCAAAATATTAAAAACATTATCTTCGCATTTTTTGCAAATTTATATTTGCCCGAGTATAAATGCTCCGATATCTCTACGGATATAATTTTTGTCAGTGCAGAATTCAATTGCCAATCTAACAGCGTCTTGCCCCCCTCTTAACTGTAATACTCTGGCAGATGAAATCCTTTTCAAGGAATTGCGATCATCAAGTAAGCGAAATAATTCATCATCATTTAGTTTCTTACATTGATTATATAAACCATACTCTTTACTTGCCTTTCTTTTCTGGTATGTATTTGACATTGCAGGAACCTCCATAAAGGCTATCTTTTTCTATCGTTTGACTGTCTGGAGTCCTCCACCTACTCTGCCATCAGCGCACACGATGTTTGATTATCCTTACATACTTATTTTCCGTGGCCAAAATTCAGAATTCTCCCATCATTTTTGCCTATTTCTATAATAAAAACCCCACCAGCAATTTGGTCTAAGTGAATGGTACCTTCAACAACCCAACTTGTTGTTAACTCAGTGATTTCGTATGGTTTTTCTTCTTCTGCGGCATCCTGTCCATAACGATTCTTAACATATATCTCAGCTAATTCCAATGCTATAGCTTTATTTTTAACCAAATTTCTAACGGTATATTTACCTTCACTTTCATACTTGCGCATTATTTTAATATTATTATTACACTGCGCCCATGTGTTGTATGTAAAAACAAACAAAGATACAATGACACAGTTCCTAAACAATATTTTTTTACATATTACCATGAACTCTGCAGACATTAGGTAATCCTTTTCTGTTTGTTATTTCCTTCCCGTGGTTATCTATTGCTTTAAAATTACCACTGGGCGTACCTAAATAAAATGACTTGATATTGTTATCTTTACTTTTAACTATTTTCTCATCTTTACCTGAAAATATTTCGTCCCAATATTCTCCATGACTATCTGCACCATGAGTATGATAAGCTGATACTTTCTCAGTACCATTAGGGCAAGGGCTATTGAATGGATATGATCCTTTTCTTTCTCCTCGGTTAGGTGCTGTTGAGAAATATCTGCCACTATTATCCTTACATATTAAACCAGCGAACTCTTTATCTTCGCAAATAGATTGGCTATTTATTTTATTTAAGGCGTCATATGCGGTGCTATCTATAGAATCAAATTTATCTGGACCTATCATAGCGGATAGTGTGCCGCAAAGACCATTAGTACATGCCCCCGATTTTGCATCCTCCCACATAGATAAACCCAGGGGGTCGATGTCTGATATCGGATTCAATTGATATCCATACAGGTTCCATCCCCCCTTCAGTCCAATCGGATCCTGAGTGATATATCGCCCCTGCAGCGGGTCATAATAGCGGTGGCGGTTGTAATACAGGCCGGACTCCTCATCATACTGCTGCCCCGGCAGGCGGATAAGCTGCTGCAGCTGATGCGGGTTCTCTTCATTCAGCAGGTTGCCCCATTCATCATATTCTGCGCACCACGCTGTTGCCCCTTCCGTGCTGATGAGCGCCAGCGGCAGGCCGCGATGGTCGCAGTGGTACAGGTGGATTTTTCGCGCCGGCGTGTACACCGGGTCCATCTGGTTTTGCATCTGCTCCACGGTCAGGCCGCACGATGCCAGCCAGCGGCGGCTTTCCTCACTCACCCGGTCAGCCAGGATTTCACTTTCCAGCCGGTCGAGCATCTGCACCAGCACCGGCGGGAACACCACACTGCCACCGTCTTCGCCGCCGGACTGCTGAAGGGTATCCGCCAGGCTGCGGCGCTGCGTTTTCGCCAGCTCACCGGTGGCGGTTTCAACTCTGATGAGTGGCGTGAAGCTCCCCGGCTGATAAATCGTCTGGATGCGGGTTCTGTCGTTCTGTATCGTGGTCAGCCGGTCGCCGTCCCAGCCGTACCAGGTCACTTGCGGTTTCCGTGACAGCGACATCCAGCCCGTCAGGTCCCGTTCACGCCGCCACACCCGTTTTGCCACCCTGCGGCCCAGCGGGTCGTAAAGATAGCGACTTTCGACCAGCGGCTCTGCATATTGTGTCCGCGTGTAGTGCACCAGCCGGTGCTGACTGTCGTAATGGTACCGGTGAGTCCGCTCATCATCCGTGCGGATAACCCCTTCCGGGATGAGGTCGGTTTTCTCTGTCAGCCTGCCGTGACGGTCATACCGGTAAAGATAGTGCGCGTCACGGGCGATACGGTTATCCGGCCACATGCTGAGGGTGCTGTCCGGGTGCAGCTCCGGGTCGGGCAGGCGGTTACCTGCCGGGTCTGTGGCATACGGGATGCGGATATCCAGATTCGCTGCGGTGGTGTGAACGCCGGTCAGCCTGCCGGTGGTGCTGTAGCTGTAACTCCGGGTCTGGCGCGGGCTGCTGATGCGGATGAGTTCGCCGTTGTCGTTCCAGGTGTAATCGCGGTCAGACAGCAGGCTGTTCAGGTGCTGGCTCTGTAACTGCCCGGCAGGGGTGTAAGCGGTGGTGAGTTCATAACGGCCGAAGCTGCGCAGCGTTTCCCGGTGCAGGCGGTCGCGGGTGAAATCCACCAGCGGTGTGTCGCCGAGCTTCATGCCTGCCAGGTAACCGCTGCCGTAGGCCAGCCATTCCACGGCGGGCAGGCTGTCCGGTATACAGCGGTTCGCCAGTCCCTGTGCGTTGTACGCATGTCTGGTCTCATGCTGCCAGAGCAGTTCATTCGTCTGCGGATGATGCACCGTCTGACGCTCACCGGTCAGCCGGCCTTTCTCATCATATCCGTAATACACCGCCACCCGGTGCCCTTCGCTGATATGGCTGATGTCTGTCAGCCAGCCGCGTTCGTCATACTGCCACTGCTCTGCGGTTTCACCCTTCACGGTGCGGTGAGTGAGGCGGTCTGCTTCGTCATAGTGCCAGTGGGTGACCAGCCCCTCATCCTCGCTGCGGATAAGTTTGCCGGTCAGGTCGTGGTGATAACGCTGTGTGCGGCCGTCAAAGCCGGTTTCCTGTATCAGCCGGTCGAGTACATCGTAACGGAAGGTGGTGTGGCTGCCGTTTTCACTGGTCAGGCGGATGACCCGTCCGGCAGCATCGTATTCCATACTGCGCGTCAGCCCGCCCTGCGTGGTACAGATGGCCTTTCCCCACGCATCGTACTGTGTCCCGTTTCTGCTGCCGTCCGGGGCAATGACGGTGGTCAGGTCACCGGCGGCGTTGTATTCATACCGCGTTTCATGGCCCTGCGTGTCTTTCACGGCAATTAACTGTCCACGGCTGTCGTATGCGCGGTACTGGCTCAGCCCTTCCTCGCGGTGCACCGCCGTCACCTGACCAAAACGGTCATGGTCATAACGGGTTACATAACCGGAACAGTCGGTGAAGCTCAGCAACTGGCCGTAACGGCTCCACGTCATGGTTTTCCGGCTGCCGGTGGCATCTTCCGTTGCGCAGGGTAAGTCACTGTGTGGATTATCATAACGGTAGCGGGTGATATCGCCGTCAGGGGCGGTTTCCTGAATCAGACGGCCGGATTCATCATATTCCCGGCGCAATTCCAGCCCGTCAGGCCCGGTGGCTGACGTTAACTGGCTGTGGTGGTTATAGTAAAACGCCGATGCCCTGCCATCCGGCGTGGTGATGCGCGTGATGAGGCCCGTCACCACATCCGGGCTGTATTCTGTTGTCCGGCCTGCGGCATCCGTCTGTGCCCTGAGCCTGCCCACGGCGTCAAACTGACTCTGCGTGACGCTGCCGTCCGCGTGTTCCTTTTTCACCACCCGCTTCAGCCCGGCTTCGCCCTGCGTGTGCAGCACTTCACGGCGGTCCAGGCTGTCGGTGATGGTGATGTGGTCTTTCTCATACTGATACGTGTAGCTTAAGCCTGCCGGGTTTAGCTGTTCTGTCACCCGCCCGTCGCTGTCGTAACGGTAACGGATTTCCGGCCGGCCCGTGTGACGGTGCGCCACCATCCGGCCCCGGTATTTATCATCGTAAGTAAAGCTGCGCACCTGTTTGCCACTACGGTCATACACCACCGCCAGTTCGCCGCGTGGCGTCCAGCCATAGCGCACCAGCGGCGCGGCAGGTAAATTCTCCGGGTATTCCGGGTCGTGCGTCAGCCACACGGCAGACAGACGGATGCCGTTGTCCCGGCCATATTCGGTGTAACCCGGCAGGGTATCAGGAAAAGCGGACGGTTCCGTCCCGCCGGAAATGGCCTGCTGCCGGGCTTCTTCTGCCCGCTGCGCCTGCGTGGTCAGTACCAGCCGGAAGTGACGCCCGGCACCATCCGTCACGCCGGTGATTTCGCCGCTGAATTCACCGGCGGCTTCGCGGTGGAACGTCTGTGTGCGCCCGAAGCGGTCCACCAGCCCGGTCAGTACCCGGTACGGCGGCAGCGGCGCAGGCAGCACCTCATCCGCTTCCGGCACCCGCTCACACCAGCCGAGCAGCCACCACGGCCCCTGCGGACTGTTTGTCGCCAGATAACGATGCGGACTTAAGCGGAGTTCTTCCGGCAGCGCCTGCCAGAGTGCGGCCAGCCGGTGACCTTCATCCAGTCTCAGGACGCCGCCGCGCACCAGACACAGTGACTCGCTGCGGCTGTAACCGTCCTCACCGGGAAACAGGTGCTCAAAATACAGGCTTCTGCCGCCGTTATCACTGAGTATCAGTGTGTTATCGCGCAGCTGTAAGCGGATATCCGCAGGCATTTTCCAGCCGGGGCCGAGGCTCCCCACCGGCGCGGGCGTTTTTGTCCGGTAACTGCTGTAGGTGCGGGAGAGGATGAACGGCAGCGGGCCGGGCAGGGCAAGGTCGGTTTCACCGGGAAGGACCTTTGCACCGAGCAGGGGATTGACCGGATGGCCGGACGTCACTCCGCCGGGGCACACCGAACAGGCCACGCCGGTGGGGGCACCAATGCGCACCCCGGCTGAACCCTGAACAATGCTACCGCCATACTGCGTCATGTCGCCCTGACGCGCTGCCGGTTTTCCGCTCATCTGCTCATCCTTGTTTTATCGGGTTATTTGTCTGCTTCCAGGCAAAACCCTACAGATTTATAAGAAAGCCTTAAGTGAGATATCCATCAGATAGAAACAATTAGGAAAATATTTATATCACCATGATAAATATGTGATTTATTTGGAAGTAACAAACCATCAACATTTTCTGCCCTTTTTCCCATCACCAGGCCATACTGATATTTTTCCTCGCACAAAGGACTCGGCATGAAACTCGTCGGTAGCTACACCAGCCCGTTTGTACGCAAACTTTCTATTCTGTTGTTAGAAAAGGGCATAACTTTCGAATTTATTAATGAACTGCCCTATAACGCGGACAACGGCGTGGCGCAATTTAACCCGTTAGGAAAAGTGCCGGTGCTGGTGACCGAAGAGGGCGAATGTTGGTTTGATTCGCCGATCATCGCTGAATATATTGAATTAATGAATGTCGCTCCGGCGATGTTGCCGCGCGATCCGCTGGAGTCGTTGCGGGTGCGCAAAATTGAGGCACTGGCGGATGGCATTATGGATGCCGGGCTGGTATCGGTGCGTGAACAGGCGCGTCCAGCGGCGCAGCAGTCTGAAGATGAATTGTTACGCCAGCGGGAGAAAATCAACCGCAGTCTGGATGTGCTGGAAGGATATCTGGTCGATGGCACACTCAAAACCGATACGGTCAATCTGGCGACTATCGCCATTGCCTGTGCCGTCGGATATCTCAATTTCCGCCGCGTTGCGCCAGGTTGGTGTGTCGACCGCCCACACTTAGTCAAACTGGTCGAAAACCTGTTTAGCCGCGAAAGTTTTGCTCGCACCGAACCGCCAAAGGCTTGATGCGCGATATGTCCTCCTGACCCATCTCACGTTACAATCCGTGGTTATGTTAAACGCCCTTCTCCGTGTGAGAGGGCCTTGATCAGCCAGGTTTCCTATGACAACCGAAACGCGTTCCCTCTATAGTCAACTTCCGGCTATTGATCGCTTATTGCGCGATAGCTCCTTCCTTTCTTTGCGTGATACTTATGGTCACACCCGCGTGGTGGAATTGTTGCGTCAGATGCTCGACGAAGCGCGAGAAGTGATTCGTGGCAGCCAGACGCTGCCTGCGTGGTGTGAAAACTGGGCGCAAGAAGTCGATGCCCGGTTGACGAAAGAGGCGCAGAGTGCGCTGCGTCCGGTGATCAACCTGACGGGAACCGTGCTGCATACCAACCTTGGGCGAGCTTTACAGGCGGAAGCCGCGGTGGAAGCCGTTGCGCAGGCTATGCGTTCGCCAGTGACCCTCGAGTATGATCTGGACGACGCCGGACGCGGACATCGCGATCGGGCGCTGGCGCAGCTGCTGTGCCGTATTACGGGGGCGGAAGATGCCTGTATCGTCAATAACAATGCGGCGGCGGTGTTATTGATGTTGGCGGCCACTGCCAGCGGAAAAGAGGTGGTGGTATCTCGCGGCGAACTGGTGGAGATTGGCGGCGCGTTTCGTATTCCCGATGTTATGCGTCAGGCAGGCTGCACCCTACACGAAGTAGGGACCACCAACCGCACGCATGCGAATGATTATCGTCAGGCGGTGAATGAAAATACCGCACTGTTGATGAAAGTACATACCAGTAACTACAGCATTCAGGGGTTCACCAAAGCGATAGATGAAGCGGAACTGGTGGCGCTCGGCAAAGAGCTGGATGTTCCCGTAGTGACTGATTTAGGCAGTGGCTCGCTGGTCGATCTTAGCCAGTACGGTTTGCCGAAAGAGCCAATGCCGCAGGAGTTGATTGCGGCGGGCGTCAGTCTGGTGAGTTTCTCCGGCGACAAGTTGTTAGGCGGGCCGCAGGCAGGAATTATTGTTGGTAAAAAAGAGATGATCGCCCGCCTGCAAAGCCACCCGCTGAAGCGTGCATTACGCGCGGATAAAATGACCCTCGCGGCGCTGGAAGCCACGTTGCGTCTTTATTTACACCCTGAAGCTCTGAGTGAAAAATTACCGACCCTGCGCCTGCTTACCCGCAGCGCAGAGGTCATTCAAATCCAGGCACAACGTTTACAGGCCCCCCTTGCCGCACATTACGGCGCGGAGTTTGCGGTACAGGTTATGCCATGTCTTTCGCAGATTGGCAGTGGTTCGCTGCCGGTTGATCGCCTGCCGAGCGCGGCATTAACGTTTACACCCCATGATGGACGCGGTAGCCACCTTGAGTCATTAGCCGCCCGCTGGCGTGAATTGCCAGTGCCGGTGATTGGTCGTATTTATGACGGACGATTGTGGCTGGATTTACGCTGCCTTGAAGATGAGCAACGGTTTTTGGAGATGTTGTTGAAATGATTATTGCGACTGCCGGACACGTTGACCACGGCAAAACAACCTTATTGCAGGCGATTACTGGCGTAAATGCTGACCGTCTGCCGGAAGAAAAAAAGCGCGGCATGACCATCGATCTCGGCTATGCCTACTGGCCGCAGCCGGATGGTCGCGTGCCTGGTTTTATCGACGTTCCCGGTCATGAAAAGTTTCTTTCCAACATGCTGGCGGGCGTTGGTGGGATCGATCACGCGCTGTTGGTGGTGGCGTGCGATGACGGCGTGATGGCACAGACCCGTGAGCATCTGGCGATTTTGCAGCGTAAGTCTATCCCAAAGAAGTCAGTGGCTTTGACCAAAGCCG
>OGDJ01001165.1_pt1 | contig 10518 bp, 9 predicted proteins | sample 1570401 | NCBI WGS metagenome assembly OGDJ01 (sample SAMEA2582185, study PRJEB24529) | metagenome | biome: Human gut stool | place: China | collected 2011
GCATACGAAGTTTCGAAGAAACTTCTAAGTGACTACGAAGTAGTCATATTATATCGTAAACAAGGAAAGGGCAGGCACAGCATCAGATTTATTATCTAGATGAATGAAGCTTGCCTTTTTACTACATTTGCTAAGAAATGAGGTTATACATATATGAGAGAATTATATCTTGAATGTTATTCAGGAATAAGCGGAGATATGTCTGTTGCGGCACTTCTTGATGCCGGAGCGGATAAAGAATATTTGTTAAAAACACTTGCAACTATGCCTCTTACAGGTTATGAGGTTAAGATAACAAGAGTTAAAAAGAATGGTATAGATTCGTGTGATTTTAATGTAGTGCTGGACAGCGGACACGAAAACCACGACCACGATATGGAATATCTGTATGGACATCTTAATGGCGAAGGGCATACGCACAATTTTGAAAATATATATTCGCATACTCATTCAGCACATCACAGCCACAGGGGGCTGAAAGAAATATATTCTATTATAGAGCAGACACAGCTTACTGGGAATGCAGAAAAGCTTGCTAAGAAAATATTCAGAATATTAGCAGAAGCAGAAGCCAAGGCACACGCTACAGATATTGAAAATGTTCATTTTCACGAGGTTGGGGCAGTAGACTCGATTGTGGATATAGTGGCATTTGCTGTATGCTTCGATAACCTGCATATAGACAGGGTGTATGTTCCAGGTATCAGCGAGGGAACTGGAACAATAAGGTGCCAGCACGGAATAATTCCAGTACCAGTGCCAGCGGTTCTTAATATAACATCAGCTTATAATATAGAATTAAGCAATGCCAATATTAAAGGCGAACTTGTAACGCCAACGGGAGCGGCGATTGTAGCGGCTGTAAGAACAGATACAGCACTTCCGCAGCATTTTTCAATAAAGAAGACTGGATATGGTGCAGGCAAGAGAGAGTATGAGCTTCCGGGAGTATTAAGGGCAATGCTTATTGAGAGTAATAGTGAAAGCTTAGACGAAAATGCTGACTTAATATATAAGCTGGAAACGGATATTGATGACTGTTCGTCAGAGATATTAGGATACACTATGGAGCGCCTGTATAAGGCGGGTGCAAGAGAAGTGCATTTTCTTCCTATATATATGAAAAAGAACAGACCTGCATATGAGCTTGTTGTAATATGCTGCAAGGAAGATATTACGACTATGGAAAATATCATATTTGAGGAAACAACGACAATAGGAATAAGACGTTGTGCAATGAAGAGAACAATTCTTCCAAGAAAAATTGAAAAAGTCAGTACACCATATGGTGAAATTGACGTAAAGGTGTGTACGCTTCCTAATGGCAAAGTTAAGAGATATCCTGAATATGAAACTATTAAGAGCATATGTGAGGCAGAAAATGTGCCATTGAGGGATATAATTGGGAATATAGGAGAATAAAAAATAATTAAAGACTGTTACAAGAAATTATATGCTGGCATTATATAGAACATAGAAATATAAAAGTCCTGAGTAATGTCAGCATATTAAAATATAAGTTTCGTGTGACAATCTTATATTATAAACCTGGAAAAGCATTTCGATATTATACATTTGCAGAGGCAGAGTTATGGTTAATATATTTTATTGATATGGGAAAATGATATAGCCGTCACCTGTATTTTTATAGTTGTACTATATCACTAAGCATTACAGAAAAATTAATTAACACGGTTGCCATCAGTACCAATAGTTACAACTCTTACAGGAATTGTCTTGCCGCTGTCAGCTACAGCCTTTTCAACTGCATACTGCAATCCACCACAGCAAGGTACAGTCATACGTGTTACAGTTATGCTCTTTATGTTATTATTCTTGAATATCTCGGTTAATTTCTCAGAATAGTCAACCATATCAAGCTTTGGACATCCGATAAGTGTTATGTGGTTACGCATAAAATCGTGGTGGAATGTACTGTAGGCATAAGCTGTACAATCTGCTGCAATAAGAAGGTCAGCTCCATTAAAGCATGGTGCAAAAGGAGATACAAGCTTAATCTGTACAGGCCAGTTGTTAATCTGGTTTCCACTTGCCGCTTTGTTAGCAAGTACTTCAGCTTCATTATATTCAGGAGCTTCACGCTCAATAAAACGAATTGCATTCATAGGGCAGGCTGGCAGACAGTCGCCAAAACCGTCACAATAATCATCTCTTAAAAGCTTAGCCTTTCCGTCAACAATTCCAATAGCTCCCTCGTGACAGGCGTGTGCACATAAGCCACAGCCGTTGCAGAGTTCTTCATTAATTTCTATAATCTTTCTTATCATAATCAAATAAATCCTCCTATTTATAGTAGTATTTTTATTTAATAGAAAATTCTGATAAAAATTCCTGTTAAATAAAAAGCCCTCTGGGCAGATTCACCATACGGCGGTAATGTAGATGCCACTAAAGTGTTCCGCCATAGGTGGAGAATCCTGTGAAACAGGATTCTATCCTGCAGACCCGCTAAAAGGTCTTAATAAGTATATGTCGTGGTTATTTTCAGCCATATTTTCATAGCTGGCTGATTAGTTTGAATTATATCTTAACTACCTGGTAAGTATAATATTAAATATTAATAAAGTATGTTGTAAATACAACAAAAATAAGATTATAATGTAATGAGTGCAAAAGAAAAGGAAGCGGCTGCGAAGCAGACATTTACTTTTCTTGCACCATTAACGAACGAATATCCTGTGAAACAGGATAAAGAGTGCGGAAGCACGAATTCGTGAGTGTAGGATATGCTAGGTTATAGTACAGGTGTGTAGTATATTAAGTTAATAGTGCGAAAAGATAGAGATTGGCAAATGAGTGCAAAAGAAAAGGAAGCGGCTGCGAATAGACACCGTAGATTTTATAGATTATTTTATGAATAATATAGAGAAGAATAGGATTGAAGAATATGGGCAGAATATTATATGACATTTCACAGGATTATATGGGAGTTATACAAAAGAGCAGGCTGTTTAGCGGTATAGAACCAGACGAGGCTAATGGAATGAGCAAATGCCTTGAGATAACATTTCGCGAGTATGACAAAGAAGAAGTTATATTTAATGAAGGCGATAAAATATCCAAAATAGGTATGGTGATTCAGGGCAATGTGAGCATAGAAAAGGCTGATTACTGGGGCAACAGGCATATTATGACATATGTGTCAGCGGGTGAAATATTCGGAGAGGCATATGCATGCAGTAACGACAAGACATCCAATGTAGAGGTTGTTGCGGCAGATAAATGTATAGTTGCATTTCTTGACACATACAAGGTTATGACGGTATGCAGTTCATCGTGCCAGTTCCACAGTAAGCTTATTCATAATCTTATATATATGCTTGCTGACAGGTGTGTGGTTATGAACGAGAAGATTACACATTTATCCAAACGAAGCACTAAGGAGAAAGTATTGTCATATTTATCAGCAAGAGCCGCCAAATGTGGGAGTGATGAGTTCGATATACCATTTAACAGGCAGCAGTTGGCTGATTATCTTTCAGTTGACAGGAGTGCAATGTCAGCAGAATTAAGCCGTATGAAGAAAAATGGAGAAATTGATTTTAGGAAAAATCATTTTATTATAAAATGTCGTGATAAACAATAATCTGCCGCTGTAAAGACACATAATTTGGAAGAAAATGTTAATTTAAGCCGTCATTGTATAAAACTAAAAACAACTAAAAAATGTATTGAAATTAATTGACAGGGGTGTTAATATACCCTTGCGAGAGATAGTTAAGAAATTAACATTTCGCTTTATATTTTTGAGAGTTTTGTATACAATATACAAACTATTATACAAATTAACAGTTATTTTATTAAGGAGGAACCAATAATGGTAAATTTTGATCAGTGGAATGGTTTCAAAGGCAGACTTTGGAAAGAAGAGATCAATGTAAGAGATTTCGTTCAGAACAATTACAAGCCATATGATGGAGATGAAAGTTTCCTTGAAGGACCTACAGAAGCTACTAACAAGCTTTGGGGAAGACTTCAGGAATTACAGAAGGAAGAAAGAGCTAAGGGCGGCGTACTTGATATGGAAACAAAAGTTGTTGCTGGTCTTACAGCTTATGGTCCTGGATATATAGATGAATCTATGAAGGAGCTTGAACAGGTAGTTGGTCTTCAGACAGATAAGCCACTTAAGAGAGCATTTATGCCTTATGGTGGTATCAAGATGGCAGAAGAATCATGCAAGAACTATGGTTATGAACCAGATCCAGAACTTCATAAGATCTTCACAGAATATCATAAGACACATAACCAGGGTGTATTCGATGCTTATACACCAGAGATGAGAAAGGCTCGTCACAGCCACATCATCACAGGTCTTCCAGATACTTATGGACGTGGACGTATCGTAGGTGACTACAGAAGAGTTGCTCTTTACGGTATCGACTTCCTTATGGAAGAAAAGAAGAAGGATCACGCTAACTGTGGTTGTGGAACAATGACTGATGACGTTATCCGTTTAAGAGAAGAAATATCTGATCAGTACAAGGCACTTGCAGGTATGAAGAAGATGGCTGAAAGCTATGGTTATGATATCAGCAAGCCAGCTACTAATGCTAAGGAAGCTGTTCAGTGGTTATACTTTGGATATCTTGCAGCTATCAAGACACAGAATGGTGCTGCTATGTCTGTAGGTCGTGTATCTACATTCCTTGATATCTATATTCAGAGAGATCTTGAAGCTGGTACTCTTACAGAGAAGGAAGCTCAGGAACTTATTGATCATTTCGTTATGAAGTGTAGAATGGTTAAGTTCGCAAGAATTACATCATACAACGAATTATTCTCAGGAGATCCTACATGGGCTACTCTTGAAGTTGGTGGTACAGGTATCGATGGACGTTCAATGGTTACAAAGAACGACTTCAGATTCCTTCATACACTTGAGAACATGGGACCTTCACCAGAACCAAACCTTACAGTACTTTATTCTTCAAGACTTCCAGAAAGCTTCAAGAAGTATGCTGCTAAGATTTCTGTTGATACATCTTCAATCCAGTATGAGAACGATGATGTTATGAAGGTAACATGGGGCGATGATTATTCAATCTGCTGCTGTGTATCTGCTACACAGACAGGTAAGGAAATGCAGTTCTTCGGAGCTAGAGCAAACCTTGCTAAGTGCTTACTTTACGCTATCAATGGTGGTGTAGATGTTAAGAACAGAGAACAGGTTGGTCCTGCTTATAAGCCAGTTACTTCAGAATATCTTGATTATGATGAAGTTGTTGATAAGTTCGATGCTATGATGGATTGGTTAGCTGATCTTTATGTTAATACACTTAACCTTATCCAGTATATGCATGATAAGTATTACTATGAAGCTGCTGAGATGGCTCTTATTGATACAGATGTTAAGAGAACATTTGCTACTGGTATCGCTGGATTCTCACATGTTGTAGATTCACTTTCAGCTATTAAGTATGCAAAGGTTAAGACAGTACGTGATGAGACAGGTATCGTTGTAGATTACGAAATCGAAGGCGACTTCCCTAAGTATGGTAACGATGATGACAGAGCTGATGATATCGCTGTATGGTTACTTAAGACATTCCTTGAGAAGATTAAGAAGAGACATACTTACAGAAATTCAGAGCCAACAACATCTATCCTTACAATTACTTCTAACGTAGTATATGGTAAGTACACAGGTGCTATGCCTGATGGACGTAAGGCTGGTACTCCACTTGCTCCTGGTGCTAACCCAAGTTATGGTGCAGAGCAGAATGGTCTTCTTGCTTCACTTAACTCACTTACAAAGCTTCCTTACGAGTGGGCATTAGATGGTATTTCTAATACACAGACAATGAACCCAGACGCTTTAGGACATAACGAAGAAGAAAGAATTAACAACCTTGTTAACGTTATGGATGGATACTTCGATCAGGGCGCTCATCACCTCAATGTTAACGTATTCGGTAAGGATAAGTTACTTGATGCTATGGAACACCCAGAAAAGCCAGAATATGCTAACTTCACAATCCGTGTATCTGGTTACGCTGTTAAGTTCATCGACCTTACAAAGGAACAGCAGATGGATGTTATTTCTAGAACATTCCATGACAGAATGTAATCATACGAATAGTATAATTGCTTGAAAATTAAATGGGATAAAAGTGGCTTTAAGTTGTATGTTTACTGGTGATAAGTTACATTAAGTTATAACAAAAAATGAAAAAGCCACCTGTATTCAAAAAATGCAGTACAATCTGAGATGATTGTACTGCATTTTTGAGTTTATGTGAGCAATGAGCCAAAATCCGTGCTTGTATGAGAATTTGGTGACTGCTGTAATGATTAAATGAGGGGGAAAATCTGTCGAAGAATGGAAGTCCAGTTACTTTTCTGATAGAGAAAACGAACGATGATTACAGTCTGTTTTTCTTCATCAATCGTATAAAAGGCAAGGTAATTATTGATTATCACAAAACGAATGCCCTGACTTAATTCAAAACGAAACTCCTGTACGATATTTTTTTATGAAAAAGTTGTAAAGTGGTGTTATACAGGAATGAGGCAGTAATCGCAAACACAATCCACAATACAAAATGATATTCTTTTTTTCTGGATGTTTCTGTGATATACTTATACGCAGTCGTATCAGACCGGAAAGGAAATATTATGTTACAAAAATTATATGTTTTTTTCAGGAAAGAAACCGTTTTGTCAATTGCAGTGATCCTGGCGCTTTTTTCTATGTTCTGGGTCAGACCGGATAAGGCTTATTTTACTTATATCGATTTCAGGACTCTCGGGCTCCTCTTCTGTTTGATGGCAATTGTAGCTGGTTTGAAGGCTGTTGGTGTTTTTGATATACTTGCCCAAAAATTGCTGATGGGAACATCGGGAACTGTGGGTGTGATCAGGCTGTTGGTACTCTTATGTTTCTTCCTGTCAATGGTGATCACCAATGATGTGGCATTGATTACTTTTGTTCCTCTTGCACTGATCATTGTGCATAAACTGCCAAAGGAACTGGGCAATTACTGGCTTCTTAAAATAGTAGCCATGCAGACAATCGCTGCTAATCTCGGAAGCATGCTCACACCAATCGGAAATCCGCAGAACCTTTATCTATATGCCAGAGCAGGGATGTCCGCGGCAGAATTAATAACCCTGATGTTTCCCTATTCCGCCACAGCACTTATCCTTCTTCTGATATGGATACAGGTAGCCGCTGCCAAAGCACCTCACGTATGCGGTTTAGAAAAAGATAAAACTCTTTTGGGATTCTCTGACAGAAAAGAACTTAACATGGAATACCTGGCCGCTTACCTGATCTTATTTACAATCTGCCTGCTCACTGTTGCACGTATCATTCCATACCAGATTCCTCTTGTATTGGTTCTTATATATATACTGCTAAGAAACAGGGAAAATATAAGCAGGGTGGATTACTCCCTGCTTGCCACCTTTATCGCATTATTTATTTTTATCGGCAACCTTGGAAGGATTCCGCAATTCAGCAGTTTTCTGGAAAGAATCATGGCAGGAAGGGAAACATTTACTGCTGTTCTTGCCAGTCAGATTATGAGCAATGTTCCCGTTGCGCTTCTTTTATCCGGCTTTACAGATAATTACCGGGCTTTAATTGTCGGAACCAATATTGGAGGTCTCGGCACTCTGATTGCATCTATGGCAAGCCTGATAAGTTTCAAATATATTGCAAAAGAAAACAGGAATCTGAGAGGAAAGTATTTGGGAATATTCACAGCCTCCAATATTATATTCATGATATTCATGTTAATATTGTATTTTTTTCTTAGATAAAGGTTTTCCCGGAATTACAAAAGCTATAACAATTCTTTCTTCGCAAAAAATTCTCCGCGGCACTCTCCCATCCTGGAAGAAAAGCCGCGGAGAAATAAATATATTTTCGGTGCCAATACAAAGATCATTAATCTTTACACCACTTTACAACTTTTTCATAAAAAAATATCGTACAGGGCTTTCTGATGTATAATGAGTTTGCTCTAAAACATTTTATTTTGAAACTTTTTCTGCTCCAACAGCAGATACTTTGTTTTTACTCGTTTTATCAATACTAACATTGGAATCTGTACATTCCATTCGATTTTTATATCATCACTTTTTGTCTGGGATTACCACAAAATCCCTCAATACCTTTTACCACGCATGTTCCTATGCAAAAGTTGATTATTCCCACTTTATGAATATCACAGCTAAAGTTGCTTTGAGAATGATACTGGATTCTTAACAACTGAAATATTTAAGTTGTTTGATTAGTTAGCTTGGCTATAAAGATGAAATTATATTAAATTAATGAATATAATTTAAGTTTCTTGTATATAATAGTTGACTCTGAAACAGGAAAACGTAAAGACCGTACAGATTATCCAATTACAGCTATTAGGGAAGCTATCCTTAATGCATTAGTGCATCGTGATTATAGTATTCATACAGAAGGCATGCCTATACAGATTATTATGTTTGAAAATAGAATAGAGATTAGAAATCCAGGTGGAATATATGGAAGAATAAGAATAGACCAATTGGGAAAAGTACAACCAGACACGAGAAATCCAATAATTGTATTAGAACTAGAGGTGTTGAAAATTACAGAAAATAGATATTCAGGTATTCCTACTATAAGAAGTGCAATGCGTGAATATAATTTACCTGAACCAGAATTCTTGGACGAAAGGGGCTGCTTTATAGTTAAATTATATAAATACAAAGAAAATGAAGATAATAAAATGATTGAAAGCAGCGAAGAGAAAAATTTAATTATATTCTGTAAGACACCTAGAACAAGAAATGAAATTTGTCATTATTTAGGTATAAATTCAGTGTCATATGTTATGAAAAAATATGTTATGCCGTTAGTTGAAATAGGAATATTAAAAATGAGTATTCCTGATAAACCTAAGAGTACGAAACAGTTATTTTATTGTGAATAGGATTTATTGATGATATATGTTTGGATATGTGATGGGGATTGAGTAGATGGAAATAGGAGTTATTGGTCTGAGCAAATTTATTTGTGAGCGGAATCTGACAAAGCTATCAAACAATTTAATGATAATGAAATATCAGAATCAAGCAAACAGGAGATAAAGGAGGAATGAACAGTGATGAAGAATGATATTATAATAGGAATTGACCACGGCTGGTCAATGAAGAAAACAGTAACTCAGGTATTTGTCACAGGAGTAAAGGAGATTACAACTACTCCGTCACTTTTTGGAGATATTCTTGAGTATGAGGCAAGTATTACAAGATTGGAACAGTAAGGCAGGAAGTAAAAGATACAAAGGTCGAGGATGACAGTTTTTATCTTTTGACACTAGCAGCAGTTTAGTCCTTTAAAGGAAGTTATGCAGACTGTGCACAGACACTTACAAGCAAGGCATTTGGATTGTAGAAGGAGGCAGAGGACAGTGGTTATTGAAATAAACAAAGACGTTGACCGTTATTATGAATCGGTGGCGATGGGGCTTACAGCAAAACAGCTTATATTTTCTATTGCCAGCGTAATCGTTGGTGTCGGTATCGTATTACTTCTTTATAAGTATATTGGTCTTACTGGTTCTGCTTATGTGGCAATTCCTTGTGTAGCTCCGATAGCACTTGGATGATTTTATTCGGTCAATGGAATGAATTTCTATGAGTATATGGGAAAGAAGCTGCACTTTATGTTTGGGAACAGGACACTCACCTATGTATCAACAGAGGGAGAGTTGGCAGTTAAGGAGTTTGAGCAGGGACAGACAGGACAGGTAAAGAAGAAAGGCAAACAGGCTGAAACACAGATTACAACATCGAAGTCGGCAGTAAAGAAGCAGGAGAAATTTGAAGAAGTGAAGAAAAAGACCAGAAATATGCTGCTTGGACTTGTAGCCGTGTTTGTGCTGGCAGTAGCGGGTGTGGCTGCTTATAAAGCAATGCACTAAAAAGGAACCTGCATAAAAACAGATTCCTTAAATGAGGGGAAATCCCTGTCGAAGAATGGAAGTCCAGTTACTTTTCTGATAGAGGAAACGGACGATGATTACAGTCTGTTTTTCTTCATCAATCGTATAAAAGGCAAGGTAATTATTGACTATCACAAAACGAATGCCCCAGCTTGCCAGTACCGGATCATCTACCAGACGGAACTTCTGTGGCAGGTCGGCTAATGAGCCTATCTGTTCAGTCGCAACATCTAACAGATTATCTGTGGCAGTGGGATTTTTGAGGGTAAATTCGATGTAATCCGCAGCCCGCATAATATCGTGTTCTGCGGTGGAAGTGATATGAACCTGATAGCTCATCGGCTGCGACGGCTCCTGATATCAGCCATAGCTTCGGAAAATGGTCTTATGTTGCCTGTGGCAATATCGTCCATTCCTTCCTTAATCTGGCTATAAAGTTCAAAGCGGCTGGTCAGTTCTTCATAGGCTTCAATGCTCATAACAGCAAGATCACCTTTTCCATTCTTCGTAATGAAAACTGGTTCAGGATAATTATGACAAAATGTAGAAATTTCATTGTAATTAT
>OGDJ01001168.1_pt1 | contig 10513 bp, 9 predicted proteins | sample 1570401 | NCBI WGS metagenome assembly OGDJ01 (sample SAMEA2582185, study PRJEB24529) | metagenome | biome: Human gut stool | place: China | collected 2011
GAGGTAAGGTAAGTTCATAAAACAGATTTCCCTCGAAATAAAGATCCACCGTATCGATCATTCCCTCCGGACGGATCGGCGTTGCCGACGTTCCCAGGACATAGGCACAGGGATTATTTTCTATCACATCCTGCAAGGCACTTCCCCAAATTTCCGCCCCGAAATGGTGTAATTCATCAATAAGAATATGATCTGCCCGTAACAACCCATTGTCCTCCCGGTTACGGATCAGTGACTGGAATGTCCGGTACGTCACTTGCGGAATAGAGAATCCGACGGCTTTCCGGATCTCATCCAGAATCGTGATGTTCGGAGCAAAGACCAATATCTTTTCCTTTGCATGATCTGCGATATAGCGTGCCAGCAAATAGGATTTCCCTGTTCCGGTAGCCTGCACGACCGCACCGATACGGTGTTGTTTGAATCCCCGCATGATCGCCCTGTAAGCCGCTTCGTTATGCGGATAAAGCTCCACATGTCTTCCGGACAAGAGGCTTTCAATATAGCTTTCATCCGAAACGGTCAGCCCATGCAGTTCAAAGTCCAATGCTTCCGGCAGGAATCCGCCGTGTGCCACGATCCTGAAATATAGATTTCGATGCCCTTTACTTAGTGTAGAGAACTTCTCGTAGAACAATTCAGCATCCGAGCGAGTCAAAGGACGTTCGTTTCGGACCTCCTTCACGATGGCATGTACCATTCCCGGCTTGAAGCCTATCCGTAGTCCCTCTTCGGATTCTGTTACCTGGAAGCCTAGACGGAGATAGCAATCTGTTAAAGACGATACCATCCTATTTACTTACAAGTCAAAAAGTTCATTTGATTATTGTCCTTTGCTGTTTAAAGAGGGCTATCATATTACCCATTGTCAGTCGACCGGTAATATCTTCTGTTATAATCCGGTTCAAAAGCCGAAGATCCGCCTCAATTTGGACACGGAAACGACAGGACTCAGGATAATCATCCCGGATTGTCCTTGCTGTTTCATCCCAGGAAGAAGCTGACAAGTGAAGACGGGAAGAAAACTCCATACGCCGGTTGTGCCCTTTGTAGATACGGTAATAAATTGTACCACGCTCGGGATTTTTCTTATTAGGTTCAAAACGGACAACAACAGTAGGCATCCTTGTTACTTTTACAGCTGATTTATATAGAGGAGTTTCCCTTATAATCAAAATTTGGGTAGGGTGATTTTTTCTTAAAAACGCTCACCAATCTGAGTATTTTCCCTGCATTATTTATATCCGCACTGGAAATATGGATAAATTCACTCATACTAGTATATGCTACCCAGAAATAGGAGAAAGTCCAAACAATAAAAGTTCCCAAAAGGAACACCCATACGCAGGAATTTTTTCATTTACCATTCCCCTTTTCTTCACACTAAAATCCAGAATCATATTGCAGACGGTTGCGGTCAAAATGCCTCTCATGCCCGTTCTCTTCCGAAGTTAGTGGTGACAACATATAGTAATCCTTGAATGTTATACACCCGTTTGAAATTAGAAACCGGACGAATCTGCATCTTCCTCGTTTTCCGCTTATAAAGCAGAATCATCATCACCTTAAAAAATATTAATAGTCTGATTTTCAGGTTTAATCTCACATCTTTTTATATTCTGTACAGCAATGCGTTCACAATACGTCCACAAGCAAGCCCGTCTCCATAAGGGTTCACTGCCTTGCTCATTTTTTCATAGGCGACTTTATCGTCAATCAAAACAGATACTTCATTTACTATTCTGTTATAATCCGTACCTACCAGTTTTACCGTTCCTGCATCCAATGCTTCCGGACGTTCCGTTGTGTCGCGCATCACCAATACCGGCTTACCCAGTCCTGGAGCTTCCTCTTGTATGCCACCGCTATCGGTTAATACTATAGTGGATTTTTCCATTAAATAGACAAAACTCAGATATTCTAAAGGTTCAATGAAGAACATGTTCCCAAAATCGGATAATTCCTCTCCAAATACGTCATGTATCGGTTTGCGCACATTTGGATTCAAGTGCATCGGATAAACGAAGTCCACCTCCGGGTATTTTTTTGTCAAGTCTTTGATAGCAGTACACATATGGATGAATCCGTCACCGAAGTTTTCACGACGATGTCCCGTAATCAGCACCAGCTTCTTACCACCATTCAAACGGCTCACGTCATATCCGGCTTTTGCCAGTATCCCTACCAATTCACAATCCAACGCCTTGTCGCTCTTAATTTTATCCACTACCCAATAAAGCGCATCAATTACCGTATTCCCGGTCACGATGACATTCCGATCGTCAATACCTTCCCGCATCAGATTGCTACGACTCAGTGGCGTAGGCGAGAAATGGTAGGTCGCCAGTCGTCCGGTCAAAAGTCGATTCATCTCCTCCGGCCATGGGCTATAGATGTTATGTGTACGTAATCCTGCCTCTATGTGTGCTACCGGAATCTGTTGGTAGAAGGCCGACAGAGCAGCGGCAGTAGAAGTGGTCGTGTCACCGTGCACCAGCACTACATCCGGCCTTGCCTCTTTCAGTACATCACGCATACCTGTCAATACACGGGACGTCACGTCATATAAGTCTTGTCCCTGCTTCATAATGTTCAAGTCATAATCTGGACAAATATCGAATATATCCAATACCTGGTCCAGCATTTCCCGGTGTTGTCCGGTAACACATACTACAGTTTCCACCCGTTCTGGCTGTTTCTGGAATTCTTTCACCAGCGGAGCCATCTTGATTGCCTCCGGACGGGTGCCGAAGACCAACATTACTTTCTTCATTGAATTATATTTTTACATCAGATTGATTTTATAAAATCGTAACAGCGATATATCTGTTTGTTAAAATCGAATTCATTTTTTGCCATATCCAGGCAGTTCTTCGATATTGTGCTGTATTCTTCGTCAGGAAGGTTAATCAACTCAATAATATTATTGTGTAATTGTTTGAAATCATGTGGCTTTGAAACCATTCCAAAATAATATTTCGATACGATCTCAGCCCCTTCTCCACCTCCACAAAACAGTATAGGTATGCCAATAGGTATGAGATCATATATTTTGGATGGCACTGCTCCTTTGATTGCTACGGTAAGTGGAACAATTGACGCATCGTATCTTGACAACTCTTCGGCGATTTGTTTTTTCTTTACATATCCATGATAATACACGAAACAACCGGGATGTTTATTTATATATTCTTTTATCTTTTCTGTCTGATTTCCAACACCATACAAGTGGAACTCAGCGCCAATAGACTGAAACGGAATATTCTCGATAATTGAATATATATCTTGTGCCACACCTAATAGTCCGGCATATACAATGCGAAAGGGCGTGTGCTTCCTTTTGGGTTGAGCAGCAACCGCATATTGCTGCAAATTACGGTATACAAACTTGTTTTTTGTCGAAGGAAATTGATTCACATGCCGGATTATCTCTTCAGACTGACCGAAAATACCGTCTGCATTGCGATAAATATAACGTTCAATCCACGCGAAAATATCATATATCTTCCCACCTTCACGCATTGCTCCAAGCTCAACAGCAGAAAGTGGCCATAAATCGGATATGTTCACAAGAGTCTTGCGCCCGAATATTTTTTTGAAAAGCGTGATGGCCGAACCAGCCACTGGTAGTGGAGGGCTTTGGATGATCACCCTATCGTAACCCTGGATCTTCTTTATCTTAAAAGCAAACAACCATAACATGGTCGCAAATGACATCATACTTACCGCTCGCTTAAAAGGATTCTTGGACACGGTTGCATAAGTCCAATATCTATACACGTTTATGCCATTAATCTTTTCTTTTTTTGACAAACGGCCTCTATAACCCTCGAATATTTGTCCTTGAGGGTAATTCGGCAAACAAGTTAACACATCCACTTCCGCTCCCTGACTTTTCAGCCCTTCAGCCATATTGGTTATACGGGAAGGAGCAGCCCCAAGCTCGGGAGAATAGTAGAACGACACAATTAAAATCTTCATATTTTATGCCTGAAATATTTGATACGTTAAATTTCTGCAAAATACTATTTTTATCGTCTTAGAAGGTTCTAGTCGATTGTATTCTACTGATACAAAATCATTTATAATTTCTATGGAATTTGCACCAGATACAGCGATATTAGCCCTGTTGGTTCTTATTTCAGTTGACGATATGGCAAGGACCTCAATATCGGGTGCGAAATGAATATAGCTGATACATTCTGTCATATTATTGCCGACAATCTTATCATTTATTGTAAACACATCATCGTTAATAGTGAATTTCCGTTGATGTATACATCCTTTAAAACCATCGTGCTCTGCCATAATTTCATTTTCGGTATCGGATAGTACTCTTACTTTAGCTCTTTTACCCATACGGAAACCTCCCCACACCTCGCTAGAATCCTTGTTGCCGACAGTTACGGTGTTATGAGCTGACGTACTTCGTTCGTACTGCCTTCTTGCAGTCTTGTTGTAGGTAGAAATACCTGTATCAACAACAAACGGTCTGCAATCAATTCGCAATTCATAATTAAACGTATCGGCATGACTATGCCCCGGCTGATAGGTCGCAGTAATATTACCCACATCCACAACTGCCTCCAAATGTGTTGAACAAAGCTTCCTATAGCCACATTCTTTCATAGGCAAAGGGGTCCATTCCAACTTCAATCTTTTGGCGTATGCTCTCAATTCGGAAACTGTCGGTGCTATCCCATATGCCGAATCATTAAGTAAGGGAATCGTATCGTCTTTCCACACGATGCTCTCCAAATGCCCCAACATCCTTACCACATACAGTTTCAAAAGCTCACACATTTTCTCATGACCTCTATTAATCGAGGCATTATAGCAATCCAATAACCTATCGAGCAAAATGCAGTGATACATCGGTGATTGCTCGTAATGTGAGCCATCAGGCAAAATCTGTTCATCAAGCTCTTTATACAACAGACAGGATGCCTTGTCATACATTTTTTTATCGGAAAAATAAATTGAAGCGATAAACAAAGCGTAAGCATCTTCTAAAAGATGGTTGCCAAGCAGTTGGTATTCCAGTTTCCGTTCGAGCAATTTACATTGCGCATAAAGGGAATCGTTCCACCGTTGCAACCGATTGCTCTCCACTTTTTTATGATGCCTGCCGATAAACTTGATCCAGTTGATGCTTCGCAGTGCGATAGGATAAGGATCAAGACCGATCCTGTTTGTTGGCAAATCAGTTATAAACCGTTCAACCCATTCTGAACCTTGTTCAAAAGTCATGTCAGGTTGCAACAACCAATCCATATAATTCAGATTGTATGCCCAAAGCATCCCATGACTAACATCATTCCATGACTTAAAATCCCCTATAAGATTTAGGAATGTAAATGTCTTGGGTACATTGTAACAATACCACTTTGCGATAACTGAGACCATCCGCAATGAAGATTGCCGGGGAACATTATATTCCATCAACTTATGAGAAAATAGTCTATAATATAATTGATAATAGATTTGTTTTAACCGAAGATGTTTAATTGTATTGACAATAAGAATATTATTAGCCATTTGATTTAGTGCATTATAATTTCAAGTATGCGTTTATTCGTCTTATCAGATTCAAACTCTTCTTCAAATTTCTTCAAGGCATTCCCTGAATATTGAGAATAGTTTGTTGCGTTAATCGATAAGATAGCTTGTTTTATCGCATCTACATCACCGGGAATTACTAAACGACCATTGTAACCGTCTTCTACGATTTCAGGTATTCCACCTGCATAGGTTGATACGCAAGGAATGCCTACAGACATAGCTTCGATGATAATGCCCGGGTAGCCCTCGCGATAAGAAGGTAATAGCAGTAAATCATATTCTACTAAAGTTTTTAAAACCTGTTCGGAAGAGACATCCCCATGGTATGTTATTCCGCTTTCGTTGAAGTTGATATTGCGATATTTATCCTCTTTTATCTCACCATATATATCAAGGGTATAATTCGAAGGTAACAGTTTGGATACCGCTATAAGATCTTCTATCCCTTTTTCTTTGTTGATATGCGACATGAAAACACATCTGCCATGAAAGTCTGAGGGGTTCTTTCGTATTGTTGAAGCTTTACGCACATTAGGGAACCAATGTATATTGTCACTCTTTCCTATTAACTGTTGTAGGTGTGTAATACCCTGTTGGGTTTCAAAGAATATCAAGTCTGTTTGTCTGATAGCATCAAGTGCCCGTTGTAATTGGGTAGAACTCAAATGAACCTCCGAATTTACGTAGTACGACTTTTTTGTGTGCCAAACGAGCTATTTTGCTCAATAATGGGAAATAATAAATTGTACCATGATCAGAAAAATTGAACATTACAATATCGCACCCAAACAGTCTCCACAAAAATGCCGGGAAAAAGTATGAATAATTGCGCCACATACTACGCTGGCGAGTGCGAAGATTTGAATACCGGTTGTTTTGTACAAACCTATATTCATATTCAGACTGAGAGGCTAGATAGTCAAGATAGTTTTTCATCAACACCGTCGCACCTCCATAATTCAATAAGTTGCTCTCATCGGGAATTGAGCCTACAACGAGTAATTTTTTCCGTTTCATTTCTTTATTCCTTTCTCGAAAAGTCTTACGTAGTTGCGAGCACATTCGTACATACTGAATGGACCATAAGTGGCAAGAGCTTTTTGCTTCATGTCTTTAAGCTGTACATCAGTGAGGAATAGAAATCTCTTTACCGTTTTGTAATAAGATTCTTCACCGATACCGTCACTCAGAAAACCGTTTTCACCGTTGTGTACCACATCTACTATACCGCCCACAGGTGTGCATACCGGTATACAGCCAACACCAATAGCCTCTATCAACGAAATAGGCATCCCCTCATACGAGGAACAAAGTGCATAAGCATCTCCCATTTTAAGGTATTCAAGCGGATTGGGAAGTTCTCCAAGTAATTGTATTGCTTCATCGTTGTACGAACGCAATTCCGCGGTCATCTGTGCATCACGTTCACCTCCGATAAACAATACAGTGAGGTCGTATCCTTCCCGTTTTAACCGCATTACCACACGTGCCAAGAGAGTTTGCCGTTTCACAGGGTCAATACGTGCGAGACTTATCAGTACTCGCGTCTTATTTGTATGTCTATACTGTTTAAATTGTTCCTTGACCTCGTCTGAAACAAGCATACCAGCATCCACATTGCGCCCATTGAAAATCATAGGAGCATCCATTCCATAATATTTTCGGAAGCTATGTAGTGATTCGGCGGAAATGGTAATGGGTGTAATCCACCCATGATGAAAACAGAACTTCCGCATTCCGCTGCTGATAAAGGAGCCTCCGGCTTCTTTATCAGCAGCGTTATGCACTGTATGACAGTGCATAACGCCATTCTTTCGCATGATTGCGAAAGCAATATACATAATAGCACGCAAATGCGTGTGCACCACATCAGGCTTTTCTCTACGGATATATCTATATACTCTAAATAACAAACCGATGTCAAGTCCCATCCGTTTGTTCATCGATACCACCCTTACATTATTCGATACCTCTTTCAAATAGAAATCCACCTTGTCAAGTGAGTGCAAAACCATCAATGTCACATCATGTTCTTTCGACAACTCATTGCACAAGTCAACCACAAACCGCTCTCCGCCGCCACTGCTAAGTTGAGGAATTATTTCTAAGATTTTCATTCAGATTGTTTTTTAATTTTTTTATTGTGATCCTAATACGTGTAAACTAACGAAACATGTCAGAAAAAGACGTACCCTTCCCATACCAACCTCTTATAGAAGGCATAGAAAAGTTTATAACAGATAGGAAGGATTGCCAAAAGCATCAAGATTCTTTTCTCGCGTGTCATCTTGAAATTAGAATAATAATAACCCACAACAATACAAAGAGGAAAATAGCTCATCATTATGAAACGTATAAAGAGCCATACCGAAGTTTCTTGGAAGAAAAACAGACTGGCAATATAAGTTATTGCATACCAATAGATGAACAATGCCTTTATATACCGTGGAACATCAATTTCTTCAAAAACTATCTTCTTAGTCATAAGAGCCAAAGATGCGTATACCGGCATATAGGTTATCATTTGGTTCAGTTTACCAAAAATATTCGACTGCCGCATTGTGCCGCTCGCATATCCCGTCATCGAGCTCCCTATATTCATGTCTGCTATATCAAAACCGATGAGTCCGTTCATAATAATATAATCCAGCAGTAAAGTAGTCACAACGGTCAGGAAAGGGAATATGGCAATACTGATTTTTACCGTTGTCCAATTGAGATAAAAAGGTGTTACCGAAAGTGCAGCAATCGAAAACAACATACTTTTGTGAAAGAAGAATGAACAGAAAATCAACAAACAACCGAATAGGAATGACAATAACCTATTATGAGAGGGCCTGATAATGAATGAAAAGCCAAAAAACAGTATGGCAATTCCCAAATTTCCGCGCATTACTGAAATAATGTTGATATAAAACAGCACAAATATCAGCAATCCTATCCTCACATCAAGTTTGAGCCGTTTTATTGTCCATAACGACAAAATCACCGTTCCGCTCCACACTATAAGCCGCCATACCAGATAGTTTGAAGTGACATTCCGTATCAACCAATAGTAAACGGGTTCAAGATGCACGTTTAATCCGGTTGAACAGATACGTTTGAAAAGCCCCTCGTAGTGATAGAAATCGTTGTCCGCATAGCCGAAAGTGCAAAACAGTATCAGCAGGACACCGTATACTGCATAATCCAAGATGTCTGTATATCGTTTTCTAAATTCACAGCCATATCTATACACATTCGGAAACGGATACAGCATAAGAAAAAACAGAAGTATATTGAACAGTACCGGAACTGCCTCGTAATGATATTTCATCGTTGTAATTTATTAGGTAAATAAAATAGGACACATACTAACACAGAAATTTGGTGTATTTGCATCCGGCTATAATCACACTTGATACATAGCAGACGATGAAAGTGCCCACGAAGGCGACCAACGGAGTTAACTCTTTGGTATACAAAAATACCCCCCCCCCATTCTATAATAGATAAGTCTCAGAACTATTTCTTGCATCACATATATTCCCATCGAATTCATTGCGATACTTCGGCATACAGTGTATAGTTTTCCATTGCATCTGTCTTCCAGTTTTATAAATACAGCGACATAGATAATTGTGACTAATACATAGCTTACCATTTTAAGAGTATGGTGGACAAACAGGATTAAAACTTTTACTTTCAAGTCCGATGCCAGTTCCGGACGCATCCCGTCCATTCCCAAAACCAATGTTACCGCAATGAATAACCCCATATAAACAGCCGATAAAATGCATATTGTTGACCAATTGACAGTTCTCAGCCGCTCACGATTTCTAAAGAAAATTCCACCAAGATGGAAAAAAAGCAGATAATAAAGCGATTGATTAAAACGGAACGGAATTCCCGGCCAAGGCAGAATAGCAATAATCATGAGTACTAACATCAAGTTACGTCCCTTGAGACAGTGCTGTATGCCATATTCCATTAAAAAGCACCAAAAGAGTCAAATATATATGAAAAATTACCGCCCATGGAGAAACACAAATTGATCAGCGGGTGATTTAGGTAAACGGCATATGTAAGGCACATAAAGAAGAACATATACGAATAATTGCTCTTGCCGCTAATTGCGAGAATAAGCGAGAACAGCGCACCGAAGAATATCAATGTCATGATAATGCCCCAACACATACACGGTACAAACAGCCGTTTCAGCTTACCGGCTAGTAATAATCGGAAAGAAATGACTTTCTTTTGGAGCGAAAAGGCAAATACATACCCGGAAATCAGGACAAAAGTTTCCAGCATCCCACTGTATGCCAGTTTTCCTCCCCAATAAAATCCTTCATTGGGTTGGGCGTAGGAAGGCATATCCCAACCACCGCAATAGGGCGCAAGAGCATGATAGAGCACGAGCAGAATGATTACGAACGTCCTGATAATATCTATTTCCTTAAGTCTTTCCATATATTTTTAAGGTATTTGAATATGGGATATACACCAAGCAAAGAACCGAAATACTCGATTTTACTGAGAGTACGCATCTTGCTGTGACGAATGACTGTAATACTGTTGATTTCCGGATATGTATTGTGCCAAATCCGACGGATTCGCGGCATCAGCATATATCTATCAAGATACATTCTTGAACCAACTTTCAGCGCATTTATCTCGTCTGTATACTTTTCATAAATACCTTTGGAGCGAAGAAAGGTGAAAATCAGATCAAGATTCTCCTTACGCTGATTGAGTTTATTAATCTGGATCTCAGCACTGCCATAACTTGTAATTGACGCAGGATTAAAAAAATAGTAATAAAATGGTTTCATCAAGTATCCTACATTCCGGCTATTCCAAACCAATTGGATTATCGTCGCCAGATCCTCGTTCATATTTTGCCTTGGAAATGTTATCCCATCGTAAAGACTACGTTTGATCAAAGCGCCGCACAAGCTCCCCATCAACC
>OGDJ01001169.1_pt1 | contig 10511 bp, 10 predicted proteins | sample 1570401 | NCBI WGS metagenome assembly OGDJ01 (sample SAMEA2582185, study PRJEB24529) | metagenome | biome: Human gut stool | place: China | collected 2011
GGCATTTCTGAAGAAATAAGAATTACGCCGAGTCCCTGTTTTGCAAATTTACAGATCATACTGTAGAATTCTGATTTTGCACCTACGTCAATACCCTTCGTAGGCTCATCCAGGATCAGCACACGGCATTTCATATCAACTGCACGTGCAATTGCGATCATCTGCTTGATAGCGATGGAACATTCTTCCAGCATCTGTGTTGGCGGCACATGAATGTCCAGGCTCTCAAGAAGTTTTCCTGAGCGCTCATTCATCTGCTTCCAATCAATCATTCCCATCTTTCTCGGCTCTCTACCGATAAATAAATTCTCGGCTACAGTCAGGTTCGGGCAAAGGTTTACTTCCTGGTACACTGTACTGATACCGTTTGCCTGTGCCTCCTGCGGAGAATGATTGATAATGTCTTTATATGACTTTTTTACCTACCCAACTAACGTAACGATCGCACATCAGGTCGTTTTTCAACCGCATAGTGACACCTGCACTCACATGCGAGAAAACACATATGATTTTGACTTCTTGTTTTGGTGGAGAGACAATACCCATTCATAGCAGGAGTACATAATGCCAGAAATTGCATCCCTACAACTTTTCAAAATACTATCTGATGAAACCCGCCTGGGTATCGTGCTACTGCTCAGGGAGATGGGGGAGCTGTGCGTATGCGATCTCTGCACAGCGCTGGAACAATCACAACCCAAGACCTCCCGCCATCTGGCGATGCTCCGTGAGGGCGGATTGCTGCTGGATCGTAAACAGGGTAAGTGGGTCCATTACCGCCTCTCTCCGCAGATGCCGGCCTGGGCGGCGCTGGTGATTGAGCAGGCCTGGTTAAGTCAACAGGACGACGTACAGGCCATCGCCCGTAAGCTGGCATCGGCCAACTGCTCTGGCAGCGGTAAGGCTGTTTGTATCTAAAAATTTTGCCTGTACATATATGTTTTTACGAATATGAGGTGTTAAAGATGAAAATGTTAACGGTGTTTGATCCGGCGATGTGCTGCAGTACCGGCGTTTGTGGTTCAGATGTCGATCAGGTTTTGGTCAATTTTTCTGCTGATGTGCAATGGCTGAAAGGGCGTGGGGTTCAGATCGAACGTTATAACCTGGCGCAGCAGCCTATGAGCTTCGTTGAGAACGAAAAAGCGAAAGCATTCCTTGAGGCTTCTGGAGCTGAAGGGCTTCCGCTGCTGTTGCTTGATGGTGAAACGGTGATGGCCGGGCGATACCCAAAACGCGCTGAACTGGCTCGCTGGTTTGGTATACCGCTGGAAAAGGTGGGTTTAGCTTCCACCAGTTGCTGTGGTGGTAAAACTTCCTGTTGTTGAGTATGTCAGGAGGACATATGAAATTCTTAGAGAATATCCCGTCTTACCTGTTTTTCACCGGTAAGGGAGGTGTAGGCAAAACTTCGATTTCCTGCGCAACGGCTATACGTCTGGCTGAACTGGGAAAGCGTGTTCTGCTTGTCAGTACCGACCCGGCTTCCAATGTCGGTCAGGTATTCGATCAGACTATCGGTAACACTATCCAGCCCGTGACTGCTGTGTCTGGTCTTTCGGCTCTGGAGATTGACCCGCAGGACGCCGCCCAGCAATACCGCGCCAGAATCGTTGACCCTATTAAAGGTCTTTTGCCTGATGACGTTGTTAACAGCATCAGTGAACAGCTTTCAGGAGCTTGTACGACAGAGATCGCTGCATTCGACGAGTTTACTGGCTTACTGACTGACGCTTCTCTGCTGACCCGCTTTGATCACATCATTTTTGATACTGCCCCAACTGGCCACACTATTCGCCTTCTTCAGCTTCCCGGAGCCTGGAGCAGCTTCATCGAAAGTAACCCGGATGGTGCTTCCTGTCTTGGTCCAATGGCTGGGCTGGAAAAACAACGCGAGCAATATGCTCATGCGGTTGAGGCATTATCCGATCCTGAACGAACTCGCCTTGTGCTGGTCGCGCGATTGCAAAAATCAACACTGCAGGAAGTCGCTCGTACTCATGACGAATTATCAGCTATTGGCCTTAAAAATCAGTATTTAGTCATTAACGGTGTCCTGCCTGCGAGCGAAGCAGAACGTGATGCACTGGCCGCTGCAATATGGCAACGGGAGCAAGAGGCGCTGGCAAATCTTCCTGCCGGGTTATCTGATTTGCCGACAGACAACTTATACCTGCAGCCGCTGAACATGGTTGGTGTATCCGCATTGAAAGGCCTGCTCAACGAACACGCTGAGATAACATCGCTTCCTGAACAAAGCCCACAGAACAAGCCAGAGAATATGTCGTTGTCTGTCCTGGTTGATGATATCGCCCGCAGTGAACACGGTTTGATTATGCTGATGGGCAAAGGTGGTGTGGGCAAAACCACAATGGCTGCGGCTATCGCCGTCAGTCTGGCGGATAAGGGTTTTGATGTGCATCTCACCACCTCAGATCCTGCTGCACATCTCAGTACAACGCTCAATGGCAGCCTCAAAAATCTGCAGGTCAGCCGAATCAACCCTCACGATGAAACTGAACGCTATCGTCAGCATGTTCTTGAGACGAAAGGCAGGGATCTGGATGAGGCTGGGAAACGGCTGCTCGAAGAGGATTTACGTTCTCCTTGCACAGAAGAGATTGCGGTGTTCCAGGCGTTTTCACGCGTAATTCGTGAAGCTGGCAAACGGTTTGTGGTCATGGATACGGCACCTACCGGGCATACGCTATTACTGCTTGATGCTACCGGGGCTTATCACCGTGAGATTGCCAGGAAGATGGGGGATAAAGGTCATTTTACCACTCCGATGATGCAGCTTCAGGACCAGGAACGTACCAAAGTTTTGCTGGTCACTCTGCCTGAAACCACACCTGTACTGGAAGCGGCAAACCTGCAGTCCGATCTTGAACGTGCGGGGATTCATCCCTGGGGCTGGATTATCAATAACAGCCTTTCGATTGCACAGACGCAATCGCCGCTGCTTTGCCAGCGCGCCCTACAAGAGCGTCCTCAAATCGAGGTTGTGAAAAACCAGCATGCAAGCCGCATAGCGTTAGTACCGGTAATGGCTGCAGAGCCCACTGGCATCGAGAAACTCAGAGAGCTGGTTGTTTAATTTTTTTTGTATATACAGGGCGGCAAAGCCGTCCTGTCTGGAGGATTTATGTTACTGGCAGGCGCTATTTTTGTCCTGACCATCGTTTTGGTTATCTGGCAACCGAAGGGATTAGGGATCGGCTGGAGTGCGACGCTGGGCGCGGTACTGGCGCTGATCTCTGGCGTAGTCCATTTTGGTGATATCCCTGTAGTGTGGAATATTGTCTGGAATGCGACGGCGACCTTTATTGCCGTGATTATTATCAGCCTTCTGCTCGATGAATCGGGCTTTTTCGAATGGGCGGCGCTGCACGTTTCACGTTGGGGTAACGGCCGCGGGCGTTTGCTGTTTACCTATATCGTTTTGCTCGGCGCAGCGGTGGCGGCACTGTTTGCCAACGATGGTGCGGCATTGATTCTGACGCCAATTGTTATCGCCATGCTGCTTGCATTAGGTTTCAGCAAAGGCACTACGCTGGCATTTGTCATGGCCGCCGGGTTTATTGCCGATACGGCCAGTCTGCCGCTTATCGTGTCCAACCTGGTTAACATCGTTTCTGCAGACTTCTTTGGGCTGGGTTTCACTGAGTATGCGTCGGTAATGGTGCCGGTGGATATCGCAGCCATTATCGCCACGCTGGTGATGCTGCATCTGTTCTTCCGCAAAGATATTCCGCCAACTTACGACCTGGCTCTCCTGAAAGCACCGGCAAAAGCGATTAAAGATCTGGCAACCTTCAGAACCGGCTGGATAGTGTTGATCCTTCTTCTGGTTGGCTTTTTCGTCCTTGAGCCGTTGGGTATCCCGGTCAGTGCGATTGCTGCTGTAGGGGCTGTCATTCTGTTTGCGGTGGCGAAGCGAGGCCATGCCATTAACACTGGCAAAGTGCTTCGCGGTGCGCCATGGCAGATCGTCATATTCTCTCTGGGAATGTATCTGGTGGTCTATGGTCTGCGTAATGCCGGACTAACAGAATACCTCTCCGGTGTGTTGAACGTGCTGGCAGATAAAGGACTTTGGGCCGCGACGTTTGGTACTGGCTTCCTGACGGCTTTCCTCTCTTCCATCATGAACAATATGCCTACCGTGCTGGTTGGTGCTCTCTCTATTGATGGCAGCACTGCAACAGGCGTTATCAAAGAGGCGATGATTTTTGCCAACGTGATTGGCTGCGATCTTGGACCGAAAATTACACCTATTGGTAGCCTGGCAACGTTGCTCTGGCTGCATGTCCTTTCACAGAAGAACATGACCATCACATGGGGATACTATTTCCGCACCGGGATCGTCATGACTCTGCCTGTGCTGTTTGTAACGCTGGCCGCGCTGGCGCTACGTCTCTCTTTCACTTTGTAATGAGATACTGATATGAGCAACATTACCATTTATCACAACCCGGCCTGCGGCACGTCGCGTAATACGCTGGAGATGATCCGCAACAGCGGTATCGAGCCGACCGTTATTCTTTACCTTGAGACTCCACCTTCACGCGATGAGCTGCTCAAACTCATTGCGGATATGGGTATTTCCGTCCGGGCGTTGCTGCGTAAGAACGTCGAGCCGTATGAGGAACTGGGTCTTGCAGAAGATAAATTTACTGACGACCAGCTCATCGACTTTATGCTACAGCATCCGATTCTGATCAACCGTCCGATCGTAGTGACGCCACTGGGAACTAAACTTTGCCGTCCTTCAGAGGTTGTTCTCGATATCCTTCCAGATGCCCAGAAAGCGGCTTTCACCAAGGAAGACGGTGAAAAAGTCGTTGATGATTCAGGTAAAAGACTGAAATAAAGACGAAGGGGGCATTTGCCCCCTTCATTATTACTTCGCCATATCTTCCAGCAGGTCAATACCAACCGGCTCTTCGCTCTGTAGCGCTGTTAATGCAATACGCTTTGCATACTGCTCTTCCACATCAGAGATGAGAGGCAGCTCGCGGTTCGCCCTGATCTTCAGGAAAGGCGAAGACGGTTGAGCAGCTGCCAGGCTGTTATTAACGACACATGCCCCCGGCTCGATGCCAGCTCGGCGTAGATCCTGCTGCAGGTTAGTGGCTTCCAGTACAGGTGTCGTTTCGGCAAGCGTCACGATAATCACCTTCGTCTTCTCCGGGTCTGCTGCTTTTTCGCTATCACCTGTCTTCGATGTCAGAAAGCGAGAGAATTCGGCTTCATGCTGTCGCCAGAACACACTCATGCAATTGTTGAATGCCTTTACATCACTCATGTTCGTCCTCAAATTTTGCTCAGATTAACCCGGCTCTCATCTTCCAGAATTTTATAAACAGTGGAACGGGCAATACTGAGCCGGCGGGCAATATCTGTTGCACCAGTTCCCTGCTGATGAAGTGCCAGTACACTATTTCTGTCGATGATGCGCTTTCGGCCAAACCGGATACCTTTCAGCCTGGCCTCCTGCCGTCCTTCGTTCGTACGCTCCAGAATCCTCCTGCGTTCGGCCTGGGCTACAGCTGAAAGAATGGTCACAACGGCACTGTTGCAAATAGTCGGTGGTGATAAACTTATCATCCCCTTTTGCTGATGGAGCTGCACATGAACCCATTCAAAGGCCGGCATTTTCAGCGTGACATCATTCTGTGGGCCGTACGCTGGTACTGCAAATACGGCATCAGTTACCGTGAGCTGCAGGAGATGCTGGCTGAACGCGGAGTGAATGTCGATCACTCCACGATTTACCGCTGGGTTCAGCGTTATGCGCCTGAAATGGAAAAACGGCTGCGCTGGTACTGGCGTAACCCTTCCGATCTTTGCCCGTGGCACATGGATGAAACCTACGTGAAGGTCAATGGCCGCTGGGCGTATCTGTACCGGGCCGAGGTGGTAGATGCATAGATTGCAGCGCGTAAATGACGCTCCACCATGACCATCATCCGGTGAATGGTGACATCCCGTGAACTCTGTGCCATTCGTTCGGCTCCGGCATTCATTGCATCTGCAAGGATCGCTGCCATAAGCGCTGCTTCGTCTTCTGCCTGTTCTCCGGTGCGATAATGGGTGAAACAAATTCCCGGCAGCGACAATGTGGCTTCATATGCCACTGGACTGGGGTATTGCCTGTCGCCATGACACCATTGAAGGCTGGATTCTTAAATTTTCTAATCGAGGGCTGTGCAAAATTAGCTACGTCCGCTTCACGCTGTGAGTTCAATAATTGTGTTGCGTCCATCAGTTGAAATCACAGCTCAAAGTAGACGCTCATTCTCACTGGAATGCTTTGCTTTCACCTTGCCAGAGGACAAATCCTTTGTCCCGCAACTATGGTTTTTTATTAGGATTTTCGCCACTGAATAAATTATAATAAATTGATTTTATAAGATATTCGTCATGGGCTATATGACCAGTACGAGTTGCATGCTCTAATGTTTCAGATGCCAGTATATGTGCGGCTTCAGCAAACATCCCAGGCCAACCCTTACTCAGCATAGACAGTCCTTTAAGGACTCTTATCTGAATCTCCCTCATACTCGCACCATCACGTGCAACAGGTAAGAAAAAGTCTTCCAGTAGGTCTTTGATCTGAAGTGGCGCAACATGTACTGAAGGATATATCACTTCAGTTTCATCTATTTTATTCTGCGCGTAAGCGGAGAGTATTCGAACACCTCTGCCAATGACATCAATCGCAGTACCGGGATCGTTTACTGCGGGCGAAAGGGCCCTGCAGGCTATTTCGGCCATGACGCTGAGACAGAATCGGGGATCCTGAGCAAATGAACGCACATCCGAGACAATGATCGTTTCAAGTAAATCGGTACAGATTGATGACTCCTGACCAGAACTCAGGTACAAAACTGGCATCGATGGATGTATGAAACTGCCTGGCTGCGCCACAAGATATACATGACGAGGATCATTGCTCAGCAGACTGCCGAGCTTGACCATGTCAATATATTCAACATAGCCAATTTTCTCCGGATATACGGCAACAGTTCCTTTTGGTTGTTCATTGTTCTCAAGCCATGGATATCCGCCAAGACATGGACTTTTTGCTCTCGCAATAAATGTCTCGATCGCCGCCTGTTCTACTTTTGCTGTTGTCTCACCTACCCTGCCCAGAGAGGTCAAATGCTGTATCCAGCGAAGCAATGTGCTGATTATTAAGGCAATGACAACCAGTGTTACAATGAATAAAATGACTCTACCCCTTTCTCCGTAGGCTCCCATATTGAGGGCAATAATCCCTACCAGACTGAAGAGAAAAGAACCGATGAAGGTGGCCAGTACATTTTGTGTGGTTACGTCTTCTACAACTAAACGCGTGGCTCTGGGCGTCACATTAGTAGTGGCTGAACCGTAAGCGGTGACCATGATACTCAGTGAAAATGTGGTCACCGCCAGCATACTCGATGCCAGTATGTTCAGAATATTATCAACTGCTTCCGCACCAACCTTCACTGATACTGACTCTGGGATCATTGATCTAAAAAGAATAGATAAAAGGGCCGTTATTATTGCTACCATTGCAAATAACGTTGCCCTGAACCATAGCTTTTTAAGTGTCTGCCTGAGAATCCATTGCCAGCGTGAAATCATTCAGCATATCCTTGTATTAAGTTCGGGAAAATAAATGCCGCCCGGCAGGACGGCATTTTTGTATTAACGAACGAGGTGCAGGAAGTGCAGGTGTTTTTCGTACTGGTCCAGTATGTCATTAATCAGCTGTTCCTGATTCCAGCCCATCACATCATAGTTTTGACCGCCTTCTTTCAGATAGACCTCAGCGCGATAATATCGATGTTGCTCAGCCTGCTGCTCGTCATTGTCCATTGCAGCCATGGCGAAAGCCGGTGAGTTATAGCCACGAAGTCTCACTTCATAAATAAAGTTCAGCTCATTGCCCAAATCGACTTCAAGCCGAATTCGTTCGTCATCAGTATCACTTATATGGCTTATCGTTCCCTGTTTATTCAGTTCTTCCTGAACCAGCGTCATGGCGGGTTGGATAATGTCGTCCATAAAACGTTTCACAAGAGAGCGCTTCGGCAAATACGCGATATTGCGTAACCTTCTCTGCCAGGGAATTGGGTTACGTGCAGCCGTAGGAGCAATAGTCGCCATGCTAAGGCTTTCACGCTTGGTCAAATCCCGACGCAGGGCTTTTAATAATCCGTATATGGATATCAGTAAAATCACTGAGAAAGGTAATGCGCTCGCTATTGTCACGGTTTGCAGCGCGCTCAGTCCCCCCGCAATCAGCAGTGCGATTGCCACAATCCCTATGAGCGAGGCCCAGAAAATTCGCTGCCATACAGGCGTGTTAGCGACGCCACCCGATGCCAGCGTATCAACAACCATTGCCCCGGAGTCAGCCGAGGTGACAAAGAAGACAATGACCATCGCCATTGCAATAAATGACAGCACGGAAGAAAACGGGAAATGCTCCAGGAAATTAAACAGGGCCAGCGCGACATCCTGCTGAACGGTATTGGCGAGGTCAGTGGCGCCCTGGTTCATGATGAGATAGATGGCGCTGTTTCCAAACACCGTCATCCACATGAGCGTAAAGCCGGCGGGAACAAACAACACGCCAGTCACGAACTCACGAATTGTCCTGCCGCGGGAAACGCGTGCAATGAACATACCTACAAACGGCGACCATGAAAGCCACCATCCCCAGTACAGTAATGTCCAGCCCCCCAGCCAGTTGCTCGACTTAGGTTCATACGCATAAAGGTTAAAAGTTTTACTCACCAGTTCAGAAAGATAACCGCCCGTATTTTCCACAAATGACTTCAGCAGAAGCACGGTTGGTCCCAGACACAGGACCAGCGCCAGCAGCAGCACTGCCAGGCCCAGGTTGAGCTCAGACAGTATACGTATTCCCTTGTCCAGGCCGGACACCACCGAAATCGTCGCTAAACCAGTGATGACAACGATTAGAATCACCTGCACCGTTTCATTAATAGGCACCCCGAAAAGATGATTCAAACCAGCATTCACCTGCAAAACACCGTACCCCAGCGATGTCGCAACGCCAAAGACGGTGCCAATAACGGCGAAAATATCAACCGCATGGCCTACAGGTCCGTATATGCGCTCGCCAATAATGGGATAAAGTGCGGAACGCAGCGTTAAAGGCAGACCGTGACGGTAACTGAAAAAGGCCAGAATCAGCGCCACGATGGCATAAATTGCCCATGCGTGCAGACCCCAGTGGAAGAACGTCAGGCGCATGGCTTCCTTCGCTGCCGCAACGGTCTCTGGAGTGCCGACAGGAGGTGAAAGATAATGCATCACAGGTTCAGCAACGCCAAAGAACATCAGGCCGATCCCCATCCCTGCCGAGAAAAGCATCGCAAACCAGGAGTGATAGCTAAAATCAGGCTGCGCATGGTCCGGACCCAGTTTGATATCACCGTAGCGTGAGAGTCCCAGGAACGAGACACTCAGTAGAATCAGGGCCACTGCAAGGATGTAGAACCAGCTGGCATTCGTGAAGATTTGTTGCTGAAGTAGTTTAAAATTTTTGTCGGCGACATCCGGGAATACGGCGGCAAAGGCGACAAGAAGGAAAATTAGCAAAGCAGATGTAAAGAATACCGCTTTGTTAATCTGGCTTTTAGACTTCTTTTGGATTGTATCATTTTCACTCATAATCATTTATTCCATTAATTAAATCCGCACTGGATAGAAGGTACTACCTCTCACAGAGTAGCAAAGTTCAACTGGCTATGCGGGATTAATCGGAATGCATGGTGGAATGAGTGCCGATACAAATCATCCTATATTCTAAGGAGTTTTAAGTTACTCAGCCTGCCAATTACTGGGGCATTTAATTTGTATGATCTGTATCAAAGCTGGGATATAAGTTAAGTGAAGTATATTAGGCACGAATTACCAGCGTCTGCTCTTGGCACAAAGCGGACAACCACGCTAGCTCTACCCTGTGCCACAAAATGTCAATTTGCATCTGAACTAATGCACTTTAATCTCGTCACTTCAATAAATACCGAACATCCCCCTGATAAAACGACAATATGCGCTGCATAACTTCGCTCTTCCGGCACTCGCGACAGATTATGTTTAGGCGACTGTCGTAGCGACGTATTTCTCCGTCAGGTAATGACCAGATAAGGTCCGGATCAGCTTTGCCCTCGATAATTTTTTGCGGGCATTTTGCCAGTCTTTACGAGCCTGTTCAGACGGGAATAACCCGTAGCCAGAATTGTATACATCGCCACTGGCAACCAGCTCTCTGGCCAGAACGCTCATCAGATATCTTGTTGCCCCAGTTTTAGCTTCCAGTTGTCGTAACGTCTCGCGCCCACTCTGGCGTACGAGTTCAAGAACCTGCCCTTTAATTTTTTCCCGCTCTTCTTGTGTAAAAACTTTTGCCACAAGCCCTCCTGAAAATTACCTCATGACCAGAAATTAACACTTACCCCCTGAAGCCCGGCGGAATTTCGTTA
>OGDJ01001183.1_pt1 | contig 10323 bp, 10 predicted proteins | sample 1570401 | NCBI WGS metagenome assembly OGDJ01 (sample SAMEA2582185, study PRJEB24529) | metagenome | biome: Human gut stool | place: China | collected 2011
AAATCAAAAAGTACTTGAAGTTGATGAAAATCTCTTCTACTTCTCTGACCCAATGTCACTTGATAAACAATTAGAAACTTTCACAGCAGCCATTAAAAAAGCCAACAGCTGATGATTATGACTCCCTTCTCTGAAAAAGGAAATCTCATGAAAGAAACTAACTTTCTTATTCAGAAAAATAAGCCAAGTCGACCTTGGCTTGTTTTTTTCAGCATTGCAATACTTTTTATTCTGGGCTGTTATTTAAGCCTGCGTTTTGGGGCGGTTGCTTACACTAATCAGCAAGTCTTTAGTGTTTTAAGAGCACCGTTAACTGATTCAAACCTACAGGACGTGATTTTTGATTTGCGGTTGCCAAGAATACTTGCTGCTATTTTAGTTGGAGCAGCTATGGCTCAAGCTGGCAGTATCATCCAAGGGGTGACAAGAAATCCCATTGCTGACCCTGGACTTCTTGGAATTAATGCAGGAGCAGGGCTAGCCTTGATTGCTGGTTATGCCATTTTTGGCAGCATGCACTACAGCATGACGCTCTTGCTTTGTCTGATTGGTGCTAGTCTTTCTGCTTGCTTGATTTTTGGGATTAGCTACCATCCTCAAAAAGGCTACCAGAAAACCCGACTCATTTTAGCGGGAGCTATGATTTCGACTCTCTTTTCATCTTTAGGTCAAGCTTTCAGCTTGTATTTTGATTTGTCAAAAGCTGTGATTGGCTGGCAAGCTGGTGGACTCGCTCAGACCAATTGGAAAATGCTTGCCATCATTGCTCCTTTTATCCTAGTCGGTCTGATCTTAGCGCAGCTAATGGCTCATCAATTGACCATTCTCTGCCTTGATGAAATCGTCGCTAAAGCTTTAGGTCAAAAAACGCTGGCTACTAGCATTGGTCTGCTCAGCATTGTCCTGATCTTATCTGCTGCTGCCGTCGCTCTTGTTGGAAGTCTTGCTTTTGTAGGGCTTATCATTCCTCATTTTATCAAGATGTTTGTGGCTAGAGATTATCGTATAATTCTTCCTTTAACAGCATTTGCTGGTAGCACTTTTATGCTTTGGGTGGATTTAGTATGCCGTACCATCAACCCACCAGCCGAAACACCTCTTAGCGCCATTATCAGCATTGTTGGGCTTCCTTGCTTTCTTTGGTTGGTCAGAAAGGGGGAAAATCTATGACGTCTAAGCAAAAACGAACAAGCCAATTACTTCTCCTTCTTCTTTGCTTGCTAATTGTTTTCCTGCTTTCTTTATCCATTGGTTACGCTAATACCTCCTTTATTAAAGTCCTTCAAGTCTTTTTGGGGCAAGCTGACACTACAATGTCTTTGATTGTTTTCAAAATCAGGCTTCCTCGTATCTTAGCTTGTATGCTTGGTGGGGCTTCTCTTGCCCTGTCAGGAGTCTTGTTGCAAACCCTAACTAAAAATCCTCTGGCTGATTCTGGAATTTTGGGAATTAATGCGGGAGCTGGCTTAGTCATTGCTATGATGGTTGGCGTGCTAGATATCACAAATCTTACTAACCTAACACTCATGCCTTTCTTAGCCATGCTTGGTGGTTTCTTAACAATCAGCATTGTCTACGCCGTTTCTCACCGTAAAAATCAGCCAATTCAACCAACTTGCTTAATCATTTCAGGTGTAGGGATATCAAGTTTGCTTTCAGGTGTTATGGTGTCTGTCGTTGCCAATCTTGATATCGGGAAAACCGATTATGTCGTCTCATGGTTAAGTGGCAAAGTAAGCGGTGGAAACTGGCAATTACTGGCTATCATGTCACCTCTTCTAGGGATTATTTGGGGAGTGACTTTATGGCGCAGCTACCGTCTAAACATGATGATGTTTAGCCAAGAAACAAGCATCACTCTCGGTCTTGACCTAAAAAAAGAACGACTTTGGGCTCTTACGCTCTCAACATCTTTAGCCGCATTTAGCGTTGTGCTGGTGGGGAACATTACTTTTGTCGGCTTACTTTCTGGTCACATCACGCGCCGCTTATTTGGAAATGACCACCGAATCGTCCTACCTGCTAGCATGCTGATTGGTATGATTTTAATGCTGATTGCAGATACCATCGGACGAAGCCTACTTGTCGGGACAGGTATTCCAACAGGACTGATTATTTCAGTGATTGGAGCCCCTTATTTTCTTTATCTCATGATAAAAACAGCAACATAAAAATCTGGGCATTCCCCAGATTTTTTTGCTTTATTTACTTGTAAAAATCAACGTCTCTTTATCAAATGTCATGTTCAATTGGTATTTGCCTTGGTCATTTTTGCGAATGTAATCCAATTTTTCCAAAGCTTCCACAAAAATATCTGGTCGTTTTTGAGCGACTTCATCTTTTCTTGCAAATTTCAATAGAAAAGTTGTCATGTATTTCAAAGCGTATTGCGGATTAACATCTCCAAGCAAATCAAACAGAACTTCTTGTGCTTTTGACATTGGCAAATTCTCAGCTAGTTTGAAAAAGTAGTTAGAAAGCGTTAATTCATCTCGAACAATACTTGTTTTTTCAACAAGAACCAAGTCATTTGTCTCATTGTCTAGACGAGTTTCAAAAGTAAGCTTCATCAAGTCAGTGTAAATTTGACTCTCATCATCCACAAAAATCTGACTGTCTAAACTGATATTTTCAAGAGAGTTAAGCAATTCAAAACCAATTGTATAGCGTTTGTTATCACGGATAATATAACCTGCTTGGACATATTCCTCAATCAAACGATCAATTTTGGGCACTTCTTGAAATTTAGCTTTGATTTGACGCAAGGTCACATCATCTGTCTGATACAAAAAGTTAACTAAATCCTTAAAAAAAGTTTGTCGTGTTAATTTATCTGGATTAAAAATGATAATCATGTAATTCTCCTAAATATTGTAAATCCTCTGATTGCGATAGCTGGCTGGGATTGGTTCCTGCTTGATTTAAAGGCACAGCAAGTCCCAATTTATCGTAATAGGTCTGCCAAAAGTCTGAAATCACGTGCTGATTATCGCCAAATTGCATGGGAACGGTCTTAAAAATTGGCAGAATTTCTGCAATATATTGCGAACAATAATAAGTGCCATTATCTGGATAAAAACTATCATTATAAGGTTTTCCAAGTAAAGCCTTGGCTGCCACCAGAACTTGGTCTGGATTGATTTTGGGATAGCGATAAACCGAGACAAGCTGTTCATGTGTAATCAAAAACTCTCTAAGATTTTCTCTGACAACACCTTTATCTCTTGTCGCGTGGTAAATCATTTGATTAAAATAAATCGCAACATGGCTGTACTGTCCTGTCGCCTGCTGGATTGCCTGGGACATGGCTTGATTATCGCGCATAAAAAGCAAGTCACCAGCTTGCAAGTCTTGTAGTTTCATATGTTAATTGTAACAAAAAACAAAGTGTCCTGCTATAAGAAGATTTGCTACGACATTTATGAGGACTTATCTTTAAAGAAATTTTTAAGTCTGTGCTATAATGCCAGTATGAAATTACTTATCTCTAACGCTAAAGAATTAAATACTAATCAAGACGCTTTTGCCAACCAATCCTTAGGAACTAAAAGCAAAGATATTCTTGAAACCATGCTAGATTACTCTGTAGAAGATTTGGCTAATTTTTACAAAATCAATCCAGTCAAGGCTGACCAGGAATGGCTGCGCTGGCAACGAATGGCTAACAAAGATGCCAGATATTACCCAGCTTGGATGCTTTATGACGGCCTCATGTACCGTTACTTAAAGCGTCAAAATGTCAGCCAGACTGAGAAAGATTATCTCGATAAGCACCTTCGCATTGCAACAGCTTTTTACGGTCTAATCAAACCGACAGAGCTGATTGCACCACACCGACTTGACTTTCAAGGCAATCTCAAAATCAATGGTACCTCATTGAAACAATTCTGGCGAAAAGCCTATGATGAACAAGTTCAAGAAGATGACCTTATCATTTCACTCCTATCATCAGAATTCGAACAGGTCTTTTCACCCAACATTCGTAAGTGCATGATAAAAGTCATCTTTATGGAAAATCGATCTGGCAAACTCAAAATCCACTCAACCATTTCTAAAAAAGGAAGAGGACGTTTGGTTTCACTCATGGCTGAAAAGCAAATTGAAACCATTGAGCAGATAAAATCATTAACTTTTGATGGCTTCAAATATTCACCAAAACACTCAGACGATAAAAATGTCACCTTTATCCGAGAAGAAGAATAACAGACAAAAACAAAAAGCCAACCAATCAAATTAACGATTGGTTGGCTTTTGTTATGTTATTTTCTATAATAATATACATCTACAGAAAAATTAGGCTGTTGTCCAGCAAGTAACCTTGGTTTTGAAGTATCTGAATTATCTTTCAAAGGATACGTCACACCGCTTGGGAGCACTACGACAGCAAATCCTCCTGGTGCTCTAGTTTTAGAACCACAACTTAAAGTTACAATGCCATCTTCATTCTTACTTATCGAATATATTATATCATCCTCTCCTATCATTCCATCACTACTAATAATCAAAATATGCCCTTTACCATTAACCCATGTTCCAGCTAATGATTCGTAATTTCCACTAAGTATCTGATTAACATCTAAATCATCAGAATTTGCTTGTTCAGATACTAATGGTTGCCAATCAAGCACACTAAAATCAAACGTCTCTTTATTTTTTACATCAAAGTAATCCGTTAATTCTACATCTTTACCAATCGGTACAGTAGCACTTTTTATAGTATCAATACCACTATTATCTGCTCTCAATTGATACTGGGTATCTTCCATTTCTGTTCCTGTTGACGTCCACTTAGCTGTAATAATCGTTCCATCTGTATAGATATTTGCAGCTTCTCTATACCCGCCAGCTGTCGCGACATAACTTTGAGCCAGAAAATCCGCTACACCGTTATTATCATAATAAAGAGCAGCAAATTCAATTGTTCCCGTAGACTCCCAATAGCGACCAGAAAATAACTCATCTTGACCATTACCATCAATATTATAATAAGCATAATGCGTTGCTGGCGTATCACTTGTATCAGTTCTAAGTTTTTCTAACACAACATCATAAATACTATTATCACTAGTTTCTTTTTTATCAGATGCCGAAGTGGATGAAGATGAGCCAGTGTACCAATTTCCTGGTACTTTCTGATTTTTATTCTTATGAGAACATGCGCTTAAAACTAGCAGAGCAAGAATAATTAATAAAATTCTCTTTTTCATTTATATTTACTTTCTATATTATTGACGATAATAATAGTAATCATTAGATAAATTATAAACACCATTCTGTGTTGGTACAATTCGCGGTTTAGAAGTATCCGAATTATCTCCTGTTGTCTTAAAACTAACCTTAAGCAATGCTAATAAACCTCCAGTATACCCATTACTGACTCCAATATAAGGAACACCATCACTTTCGTACCTAAAAGCACCACCCAAACTTTCTTTACCTGACCTTCCATCTACTGTGCTAACGATTGAGCCATCACTTTGGATAACAAGAGTATCACCTTTTCCGTTACGCCATGTTCCGGCAAGCGATTCGTAGTTTTCATCCTTTATCTCTTCCAAATTAATATCATTGGCTGATTCTAGTTCAGCATCATAAGCTAATTGTGTTTTAAGAGCACCAGACCAAGCATAACATTTCTGACCATCAATATTAACTTCCCACCAAGTTGAGTTATTATCAACTGATTCTCCACTAACATAATCTAATACTTGAAGAATATCACCCTTTTGTTTTTTAGTAACAACATCAGCTGATAAGCTTGGTTTTAAACGTAAGTTCAATACATCTACACTAACAACGTAGTTAGCTTTTTCAGATTTAGCATGAAAATAAACTTGTAATGCTGATTTTACCTCTTCATCTGTTGTTAATACTTTATTACCATCATCATTAGTATAACCATAAAGCACTACCTTGGTTTCATCTTTTACAAAATTAACGTTGCCATTAACACGTTGAAGTTCTTGCTCAGGAATATCTATCGTGATTTTAACACTTGGAACAAGTTCAGTTCGACTAGGTTCTTCTCCATTTACAGTCATATCTCCTGATGTAACATAAGTTTGAACGGCATTAGAATCCTCATAATCTTCAATTGTATACTGTCCTTTTAAAGGGTTCCCAGCATTGAATGCCATCAATTCTGCGCCAGCTCTACATAAAGTTGCCGTACCATCATTATTTAAGCTTATCCCACATGTCATCAAGGTTGAAGTATTTGATGCAACATAATAATAACGATAATTTAAAAACCAATCAGAATAATCTTTTTTCTCTTTTGTTACATTCTTAGACTTGACAACATCTCTTGTGCCATGGCTTGTTTTTCCTTTACTATCATTTGATTGTTGATGACACCCAATTAAAATAAAGCAACAAAATAAAAAGATGACTTTTTTCATATTAATATCTTTAATTTTTTATCTCCTCAATATACAAAGCATACAAAAAGGCGACTTGCATCGCCTTTTGTGTTATCATTTATCGACATTAATTAAGCGTTGAAGCTTTCAGTCAATTGTGGGACAACTTGTTTTTTACGTGAAACAGCGCCAGCAAGGAATGCGTGGTTGTTTTCAAGTTTGAAGTTGAAGGCAGCTTCAACTTTATCCATATTAGCACCAAGTGCCAAAATTTCTGAGTTTGAGTTAAGGATATCAGTAATCATAAGAACAAAGTCAGAGTATCCGTTAGCAGAGATAGCAGCAGTCATTGCAGCTTCGATTTCTGATTGACGTTCAAGAACTTCGTTGATGTCAACTGTGTTAACTTGTGCAACACGAACTTGGTTTCCGTTAAGTTCAAATGATTTTGCATCGATATCAATCAATTCTTCAGCAGATTTTGTTGCCAAATTTGTACCAGCTTTAAGCAATGCCAAACCGTATTCTTCAAGGTTAACACCTGCGATTTCTGCCAAGTCAGCAGCAACAGCTGGGTCAGTTGCGTGAGTTGTTGGTGATTTAAGAAGAAGTGTATCTGAAATCAAACCAGACAAAAGCAAACCGGCCATTTCTTTAGGAATAGCAACACCGTTTTCTTTGTAGAGACGGTAAACGATTGATGAAGCTGAACCAACTGGTTCTAAACGCATGTAAAGTGGGTTAGCAGTTTCAAAGTTAGAAACACGGTGGTGGTCAATCACTTCAACAACTTCAACGTCACGAATATCTGAGATTGATTGTTGGAATTCATTGTGGTCTGTCAAAATAACTTGGTCAGCACCTTCAGCTTTTGCTGATTCAACAACGCGTGGTGCTTCTACACCAAAGTAGTTCAATGCAAAAGTTGTTTCTTCATTTGGAGTTCCAAGAGCAACAGCTTCAGCATCTACACCAAGTTCACGTTTCAAGTATGCGTATGCGATTGATGAACCAAGCGCATCAGAGTCTGGATTTTGGTGACCAAAAACTAAAATTTTAGACATGTTTTTTACCTCATAATAATTATTTATTCTTATTTTAGCAAAATTTAAAGGAGATAGCAAAGCTAGCAGGCTCTTTTAAGCCATTATTCCAACAAAAAAGCACCTTTATCAATAGGCTCTAGTAGTTAATGATAAAAATGCTTTCATTTTTAGTCTATTTCTTTCGTTTCTTTTACAGAATCTTCCTGAGATTCTTCTGAAACTGTCGTAAAAGTTTCTGATGCTTTTTCAGAAATATGATCTTTTTTATCTAACTTTTCCCGGATGCCCTGCGGCAGATACTCTGCATAAATATCACAAAAGTAATTGAAACAGGTATTGCAATGTGCATCCAGTCCGCTGCGGTAATTGTGCAATTCGCCGTTAATGCCGGAAAAGTTGAGATACAGCACCAGGTAACTATTGCGGTCATCTGTAGGATGCTTCCCTATGTAGAGGTCGCCAAACAAGGATTCTAGTAAAAGTAATAATTCAATCACAACCACACCAAGCAAACTCCATGCCATAAAAAGTGTGACCAAAAGTTGTGAAAAAATCTTCTTTAGATTTCCTAAGTCGTTATTATGAATGGATAAAGTTTCCAAGAAAAGATTAAGAATGCCTTGTAAAAGCCCAGACTTAACAGATTTATCACTGCTTATTTCCATTTCTCCTTGGCTCGGCATCACTAAGACAATATCACCATCTTGGATATAATCAACTCTATCCCCTAGTGCGATATCAAAATCAAATAAGTCACGCGCTAATTTTTTAATCTTGCCCTCTTGCGTCAAATAAACGAAGTGATCGTCAAATTTTAAAACTTTGTAACTGTTCATAGTGTCCACCTTGTGATAGAGCTTATCAAAGATTCATCTCAATGTCAATAGTCAACCTGTCTAGTAATGAATGCGTTTCATGTAGTCTGTGTAAGACTCTGTATGCATAAGGTTTTTAGCATTTTGGACACGTTCTCTAGTCGGTGGTTTAACCCCTTCAAGGGTATAAGGAATTCCCAATTCACGCCACTTGAATTCACCCAAGGTATGATAAGGCAAAATTTCAAATTTATCCACGTTTTTTAACGTTTCAACAAATTTCCCTAGCTCAATTAAGTCTTCATCAAAATCGGTCAATCCTGGAACCAAGACATGACGAATCCAGACTGGAACACCCTTATCAGACAAATAACGAGCAAAAGCTAGAATATTAGTATTGGGTTGACGTGTTACAACAATGTGTTGTTTAGGATTAATTTCTTTTAAATCTAAAAGAACTAAATCCGTCACAGCTAGTAACTTATCCACAATTTCGTGATATTCAGGCGTATCTCGGAACGTAAAACCACACGTATCAAGCGTGCAATGAATTCCTAATTCTTTAGATTTGGTAAAAAGGGCTGTTACAAACTCAATTTGCAACATGGCTTCACCACCTGAAACGGTAATCCCACCATTTTCACCCCAGAAATGTCGATAACGCAAGGCTTCTGCTAAAACATCATCAACAGTGCGTTCACGAGAATTATTTGTCTCTAATGCCCAAGTATCTGGATTGTGACAATATTGGCAACGCATCTTGCAGCCTTGCATAAAAATGACAAAGCGAACACCAGGACCATCCACAGAACCAAAACTTTCTGTTGAATGAATCATTCCTGTCACTTTTCCGTAATCTATTTCAGTCATTTTCTAAGATCCTTTGTAACCGTTTTTCTAATTTTCATTATACCATTTTCCAGAGAAAAGATGGTGATAAAAAAGCCAGTAAAACAGCTCTTATATATCAGTTTTTAAGTCAATCAAGGCTTTTAGCCATCACGTCAACCCACTAAAAAAGACTAAGCTTTTAGCTTAATCTTCCTCAGGGGTCTGTTCTATATCAGAAATCACAACTTTCAATTTCGTCACACGACCATCTTTTACTTTATCATTTGTTAAAACAAGGTGTTTTTCTTTTGAATCAACTTCAAAGCTTTCACGACTATCCTGACTTGGAATGCTACCAACCCCTGTCAAATAGAATCCAGCAATAGTATCGACATCATCACTATCTAAATCAAGGTCAAAGTAATCATTGAAATCATTCAAGGTCATTGTACCAAGGACAATATAAGTATCTTCACCAATTTCACGAACATATTGTTCTGCTTTATCGGTTTCGTCATCAATTTCACCGACAATTTCTTCAAGCAAATCTTCAAGGGTTACAATTCCTGCAACACCACCGTATTCATCAAGCAAGATTGCCATTTGATTTTGAGTGTTTCGCAATTGACGCAACAAATCATCAACAAAAATCGTTTCAGGAACAAACAAAGGTTCTTGCAAGATTTTACGCAAAACAATATTATCAAAACCTTCGCTGAAACCAGCAGCTAACAAACGTTTAGTGTGAAGGACACCAATAATCTTATCCTTGTCACCATCATAGACGGGAATACGTGAAAAGTGTCTTTTCAGAATTTCTTGAATGTTTTCTTGCGTGTCATCATTGATGTCAATCATGAAAGCATCTGTACGTGGTACCATGACTTCACGCGCCATCAATTCATCAAGTGAGAAGACACCTTGAAGCATTTCAATCTCCTCTGTATCCAAAGTCTCTTCGCTATTTGTCAGCATGTATTCAATTTCATCACGTGTCATTTTTTCATCGGCATCGTCAAATGTCATTGGTGTGATGCGTGACAAAAGATTAGTTGAAGCTGATAATAACCAGACAAATGGGCTAACCAATTTCCCAATAAGGATAATGACTGGAGCTGAAATAACCGCCAAGTTTTCCTTAAGGTTCATGGCAATACGTTTTGGATAAAGTTCTCCAAGAACGATTGAAATATAAGTCAAAAAGACAAGTGAAATCACGCTACCAGCTGTTTTTGCCCAGACATAATTTCCAAACCAAGAGGAAATCAC
>OGDJ01001186.1_pt1 | contig 10304 bp, 12 predicted proteins | sample 1570401 | NCBI WGS metagenome assembly OGDJ01 (sample SAMEA2582185, study PRJEB24529) | metagenome | biome: Human gut stool | place: China | collected 2011
AATATCAGGCGATCATGCCACTGAAAGGTAAGATCCTTAACACCTGGGAAGTCTCTTCCGACGAAGTGCTGGCTTCGCAGGAAGTGCACGATATTTCGGTAGCGATCGGTATCGATCCTGACAGCGACGATCTGAGCCAGCTTCGTTACGGCAAAATCTGTATCCTCGCGGATGCGGACTCTGATGGTCTGCACATTGCCACGCTGCTCTGCGCTTTGTTCGTAAAACATTTCCGCGCGTTGGTGAAACACGGTCACGTTTACGTCGCACTGCCACCGCTCTACCGTATTGATCTCGGGAAAGAGGTTTATTACGCGCTGACGGAAGAAGAGAAAGAGGGCGTACTTGAGCAATTAAAACGCAAGAAAGGCAAGCCGAACGTCCAGCGTTTTAAAGGTCTGGGGGAAATGAACCCGATGCAATTGCGCGAAACCACGCTTGATCCGAACACTCGCCGTCTGGTGCAGTTGACTATCGATGATGAAGACGATCAGCGTACTGACGCGATGATGGATATGCTGCTGGCGAAGAAACGCTCGGAAGATCGCCGCAACTGGTTGCAAGAGAAAGGCGACATGGCGGAGATTGAGGTTTAAAGGAAAGAACATTGCCCGGTCAGGATGGCCGGGCAAACAAGGCAGGATTAAATCCCTGGCTGCAGAATACGGATATTCATCTCCAGCACGTCACCTTTTACGGCTTCGCTATACGCCTTCATGTGCGGGGTTTGCAGATGCGCTTCAAGATGCGCGATGCTTTCCCACTGCTCAATCATCACGATAGAATCCGGTGCCATAGACTGGAAACTCACGCCAGCTGCGCAATCCACCATTGGCGCATAGCCGTGGCAACCTTCTTCTTTCAGTACGGTTGGAACGATTTTAGCAAACTGATCCAATACCGCCTGACGGTGATGTTGACCAGGACGAGTACGGATTTCTGCGATTACGGTAAGCATGGTTAACTCCTTCTAAAGCCTGAGCTCTAGTTAACCAAAAATTTCCACAAGATGCTTGCGATATTCTTCAGTATAGCGGGGAACATCAGGCATTTTTATCACGTCATTAGCGATAAATGTCGGCAGCGGATCCATACCGAGGAATTGGTTTGCTTTATGGAACGGCAGATACACACCGTCAACGCCAACGCCGTGGAAGAACTGATCTTTTTCGGTGAAGGCTTCCATTGGTGCGTTCCAGGTCAGAGAAAGCATATATTTTTTGCCCTGTACCAGGCCGCCGGAACCGTATTTTTTCGACGGATCTTTGCGGGTACGACCATCGCTGGCATACAGCGTCCCGTGACCTTCGGTGAATACATCATCAATGTATTTTTTCACTGTCCACGGCGCGCCCATCCACCAGCCTGGCATCTGCCAGATCACCACATCAGCCCAGAGAAAGTTTTGTACTTCCGCTTTGACATCGTAGTCGCTGTCGGCGCGAACGATGCGAACATCATGCCCGAGGTCGCGCAGTGTGCCATCCGCGACTTCGGTCAGGGTGTCGTTCAGTTGACCATTGGAGTGGGCGAATTTTTTCGCGCCGTTGATAATCAGGATGTTGCTCATTTTTTAACCTCAAAGTGAGACGTTTGCCGACTATAGTACGTCACAGAGCGGTACGGTGAAATTAGCAAAATGTGCAAAGTCTTTTGCGAATTTAGCAAAAGTCTGATCTAGCTCTGACTCACCGATGCAGGATAAATATTTTCTGAAAATGACAATACTGATAGCCATTCCTCATAATTCTTACTCGCACCGGAATAATTTACACGTTTGGTTCGGTTTTTTTGGGGATTGAAAATATGGCTTTGAATAAGTAAAAGATGAAAGTATCAACGTGTCATGTTGATAATTATAAATGGATTTTTATGAGCGTACTGATATATGTTAAAGCAGAAAATTAAAACAATATTTGAAGCATTGCTATATATAATGCTTACTTATTGGTTAATAGATTCTTTTTTTGCTTTCAATAAGTATGACTGGATGCTTGAGTCGGGAGGAAATATTTGCAGTATACCTTCCGTTTCAGGCGAAGATCGTATATTGCAAGCAATGATTGCAGCATTTTTTCTTATTACGCCACTTATTATTCTTATCTTAAGAAAACTCTTTATGCGGGAAATGTTCGAGTTTTGGGTATATGTATTCTCGCTCGGTATTTGTCTGGTTTGTGGTTGGTGGCTTTTTTGGGGACGGTTTATATTTTGCTATTAGTAAAATCTATGAGAGTCGTTTTAACGGCTCTCATAGACAGAGAAGTTACCAGCTTACCTTCGCCTCAAATCCACCTTGTTCCGCATTCCCAAATTCAACATTCATGCCATGCAATTTGGCGATTCGCTGGACAATCGATAGCCCAAGCCCGCTGCCGGTAGCGGTTTGTCCGGGTGGGCGATAGAAGCGTTCGCCAATTCGCGCCAGTGCCTCTGGTGTCACACCGGGGCCGTTATCCCTCACGATGAAATTATCAGCATTCAGCGTGACGTCTACCACGCTGCCCTGTGGACTGTAGCGCACGGCGTTATCCAGCAAATTTCGCACCAACAAACTTAGCAATAGCGGTTGCCCGGTGCGTTTGATGCTGTGGGCATTGAGTGTCAGTCGCACGTCAATTTTCGCCTGCTGCGCCGTGTGGTAAATATCCATCACCGACGATTGCAGGAGATCTTCAAGCGGGATCTCCGCGACGTCCTGAAGGTTATCCAGTGAGTCCAGCCGCGATAGCGTGAGCAGTTGATCAACCAGACGAGTAGCGCGATCGATCCCGGAATGTAATTGGAGCAGTGCTTTTTTCCGCGCCTGCGGATCATCGTCAGAGAGCTGCGCAACTTCGGTTTGCACTTTCAGCGCCGTTAACGGGCTACGAAGTTCGTGAGCTGCGTCGGAGGTAAAGCGTCGTTCACGAACCATCATCGCATGTGTGCGGGCGAACAGTTGATTTAGCGACTCAACCAGTGGCCGCACTTCGCTGGGTACGCCAGTCGCGTTTAGTGGTTTTTCCGAGTCAGGGTCACGCATACGTAGTGCCAGCGCCAGTTTGTTCAGCGGCGCGAGTTCACGACCCAGTAGTACCATCATGATGATTAACATAATGAGCAGTGCGACCAGCCACGGGATCAATTGCCCGGCAACAATCGCCAGCGCCATGTCTTCACGGTATTCCCATTCCTGGCCAACAACGATGCGATATTTGCCATCAGGTGAGGTCATCCAGACAAAACGCCAAGGATCGTCTTCACCGACCAGTTGCCCGTCAGCAAAACCTTCCCGTTGATAGCTATAGGGAATATCTTCTCCGTTATCGCCATCATTAAGGACCATTCTGCCGTCGTGGGTAAAGATGGCAAAGGTCAGCGCATCGTCATCAACATGACCGTGTTTTAATCTATTTGGCGTCTGTGCCATGCGATCCGCCGCGTTGATTTCGTTGAGATCGAGCGTACTTAACCGCTTGGCAAACAGCATCAGTTGGGTGTCGAACAATTCATCGACGTTATCCGTTGTTTGTTTCCAGGCGACAAAGCTGGAAAGCAGCCAGGTCACCGAGGCCAGAATTAAAAAGATTAGCGTCAGCCTGACGCGCAGACTAAGACGTTGGGTAAATTTCATTTCTCACCTAATGTGTAGCCAATACCATGCACGGTACGAATAAAATCACTACCGAGTTTGCGTCGCAGATGATGCACATGCACTTCAACGGCATTACTGGTGACCTCTTCGTCCCAGGTATACAGTTTCTCTTCAATCAGTTTGCGCGGCAGTACCCGACCAGCGTTACGCATCAGTAATTCCAGCAGGGCAAATTCTTTTGGTTTCAGTGTTAAGGGTTCGCCAGCCAGCGTGGCGATACGTTTGCCGGGGTCGAGCATGACGTTACCGTGGCGCAGCTCGTTGCTGGCCTGGCCGTTGGTTCGGCGCATCAGAGCTTCCAGCCTGGCGGCGACTTCTATCAACGCAAAAGGTTTACACAGATAATCGTCAGCTCCCAGACGCAGCCCTTCTACACGTTCCGCCAGCGCATCGCGCGCGGTCAGGATCAGTACCGGCTCACGCTGACCTTTTTCTCGCCATTCGCGCAAAATATCGCGACCATCCATGCCTGGTAAGGTTAAATCCAGGATCACCGCATCATAAGGTGCGCTATAAAGCGCCTCTTTTCCCTGACGACCTTGTGTAAACCAGTCGACGCTAAAACCCATTTTACTAAGGCCCGTTTTGATGCCGTCGCCAATCAGCATGTCATCTTCTATCAGTAAAATTCGCATTTTTTCATCCCTGCGATAACCGTATTTGCTGCCAGTAAACCGTGTTGTAACGCGCTCTGTACAGCACTAAATTTTATTTTTTTCCCTTAAGAAGTTGTTAAGGACTATCTTGTTAAATGCTCGGAAACAGACATTAAAGGGAGTAATAAACATGAAAAAATTCGCAGCAGTAATCGCAGTAATGGCCCTGTGCAGCGCACCGGTGATGGCAGCAGAGCAGGGCGGTTTTTCTGGCCCATCGGCAACGCAAAGTCAGGCCGGAGGATTCCAGGGGCCGAACGGCAGCGTAACGACTGTAGAAAGCGCAAAATCCCTGCGTGACGACACCTGGGTAACCCTGCGCGGCAATATCGTTGAACGCATCTCTGACGATCTCTACGTGTTCAAAGATGCCAGCGGTACTATCAATGTTGATATCGACCACAAACGCTGGAACGGCGTGACGGTGACGCCGAAAGATACGGTTGAGATTCAGGGTGAAGTCGATAAAGACTGGAATTCTGTTGAAATTGACGTCAAACAGATCCGCAAAGTAAATCCGTAATTGTTACCGCTCCCGGGACGCGTTCCCGGGAATAATTTCGCAGGGAGGCAAAATGACAAACCTGACACTGGATGTAAACATTATCGATTTCCCATCAATACCTGTGGCGATGTTGCCGCACCGCTGTAGCCCTGAATTGCTCAACTACAGCGTGGCGAAATTTATCATGTGGCGTAAAGAGACGGGGCTTTCTCCTGTTAACCAAAGCCAGACTTTTGGCGTCGCCTGGGACGACCCTGCCACCACCGCACCGGAAGCGTTTCGCTTTGATATCTGCGGCAGCGTTAGCGAACCGATTCCCGATAATCGTTATGGTGTGAGCAATGGTGAACTTACCGGTGGACGTTATGCCGTGGCCCGCCACGTTGGCGAGCTGGACGATATTTCACACACGGTATGGGGCATCATTCGCCACTGGCTGCCTGCAAGCGGCGAGAAAATGCGTAAAGCACCGATTCTGTTTCACTACACCAATCTTGCCGAAGGGGTGACAGAGCAGCGACTGGAAACGGATGTTTATGTGCCGTTGGCGTGATGCCTGACTCCAGCTTCCCTTATAAATTCCTGCTTCAAACTGGCGCTACTAATGCGCCACTTTCTTATATGGTCAATCACTTTCCTTAAAGAATACGTTTTGTGTGGTCACTATCTCCGTACATCTAACTAACCTTTTAGGTGCTTTTTCATTGCTGTAATTAACCTTTTAGGTTATAACTAAAGTAACAGGGAGGCGGGGGTTATGGAAAAACGCACACCACATACACGTTTGAGTCAGGTTAAAAAACTTGTCAATGCCGGGCAAGTTCGTACAACACGTAGTGCCCTGTTAAATGCAGATGAGTTAGGTTTGGATTTTGATGGTATGTGTAATGTTATCATTGGATTATCAGAGAGCGACTTTTATAAAAGCATGACCACCTACTCTGATCATACTATCTGGCAGGATGTTTACAGACCCAGGCTTGTTACAGGCCAGGTTTATCTTAAAATTACGGTAATTCATGACGTACTGATCGTCTCGTTTAAGGAGAAGTAATATGAAATGTCCGGTTTGCCACCAGGGAGAAATGGTTTCTGGCATTAAAGATATTCCATACACCTTCCGTGGACGAAAAACAGTATTGAAAGGTATCCACGGTTTATATTGTGTCCATTGCGAAGAGAGCATCATGAATAAAGAAGAGTCAGATGCTTTCATGGCGCAAGTAAAGGCATTTCGGGCTTCGGTGAATGCCGAAACAGTGGCACCTGAATTTATAGTGAAGGTTCGAAAAAAGCTCTCTCTTACCCAAAAAGAGGCAAGCGAAATTTTTGGGGGAGGTGTAAATGCGTTTTCGCGTTACGAAAAAGGCAATGCCCAACCTCATCCTTCCACAATCAAACTTTTACGTGTTCTGGATAAGCATCCAGAACTATTGAATGAAATCCGTTAATTAATGGAAAAGCGGGGGCAACTCGCTTTTTTCTTTACCGGAGTGTGAGCCAAATCACTCGCGATAAGTTTGAGCGAACAATGCCACAGGCGTATTGTTGTTGGGCTTATAATTTCTCCGGTAAGGAATACCATGTATACGCGAAATTTATTATGGCTGGTCAGCCTGGTAAGTGCGGCTCCTCTCTACGCTGCTGACGTTCCCGCCAACACACCGCTCGCCCCGCAACAAGTCTTTCGTTACAACAATCATAGCGACCCAGGTACGCTCGACCCGCAAAAGGTGGAGGAGAATACTGCCGCGCAGATTGTGCTGGATCTGTTTGAAGGTCTGGTATGGATGGACGGTGAAGGCCAGGTGCAGCCCGCTCAGGCTGAACGCTGGGAGATACTGGACGGCGGCAAGCGCTATATTTTCCATCTGCGTAGCGCTTTGCAGTGGTCCGACGGTCAGCCTCTGACGGCAGAGGATTTTGTCCTCGGCTGGCAGCGCGCGGTTGACCCGAAAACGGCAAGCCCTTTTGCTGGCTATCTGGCACAGGCGCACATTAACAATGCCGCAGCTATTGTTGCGGGTAAAGCAGATGTTACATCGCTGGGTATCAAAGCGACGGATGATCGTACTCTTGAAGTTACGCTTGAGCAGCCGGTTCCTTGGTTCACGACGATGCTCGCCTGGCCGACGCTGTTCCCGGTTCCTCATCATGTCATCGCTAAACATGGCGATAGCTGGAGTAAGCCAGAGAACATGGTTTACAACGGTGCCTTTGTGCTTGATCAGTGGGTAGTTAACGAAAAGATTACTGCACGCAAAAATCCAAAGTACCGCGATGCGCAACATACAGTATTGCAACAGGTTGAGTATCTGGCGCTAGATAATTCGGTCACCGGCTATAACCGCTATCGCGCGGGAGAGGTCGATCTCACCTGGGTTCCGGCGCAGCAAATTCCCGCCATTGAAAAATCACTGCCTGGCGAGCTACGAATTATTCCGCGTCTGAACAGCGAATATTACAACTTCAACCTTGAGAAACCGCCATTTAACGATGTGCGAGTGCGTCGGGCGCTATATCTTACGGTTGATCGACAGCTTATTGCGCAAAAGGTACTGGGGTTGAGAACGCCCGCAACCACGCTGACGCCGCCAGAGGTAAAAGGCTTTAGCGCGACGACGTTCGATGAACTGCAAAAGCCAATGAGTGAGCGCGTCGCGATGGCAAAAGCCTTGCTGAAACAGGCGGGATACGACGCCTCTCATCCGCTACGCTTTGAGCTGTTCTACAACAAGTACGATCTGCATGAAAAGACCGCGATAGCGTTGTCTTCCGAATGGAAAAAATGGCTGGGTGCACAGGTGACGCTGCGCACAATGGAGTGGAAAACCTATCTTGATGCCCGACGAGCCGGTGATTTCATGCTGTCTCGGCAGTCGTGGGATGCGACGTACAATGATGCTTCCAGCTTCCTGAACACGCTCAAAAGCGATAGTGAAAAAAACGTCGGTCACTGGAAAAATGCGCAGTATGACGCCTTACTAAACCAGGCCACGCAGATCACTGATGCGACAAAGCGTAATGCGTTATATCAGCAGGCAGAAGTGATCATCAACCAACAGGCACCGCTGATTCCTATCTACTATCAGCCGTTAATCAAACTGCTTAAACCCTACGTTGGCGGTTTTCCGCTGCATAATCCCCAGGATTATGTCTACAGCAAAGAGTTGTATATCAAGGCACATTGATGCCTTTATCGCCGTCGGAGCACGTCCGGCGGCGCTATTCACGCTGATCTCCTGTGACTCGACGCGGCAGATAATGTAGTATCTCCGGCAATATTGCCCCTTTGAAGGCTGGCGAATAAGTTGAGGAATCAGAATTAATGAGCGATATGGCAGAGCGCCTTGCGCTGCATGAATTTACGGAAAATGCTTACCTGAACTACTCCATGTACGTGATCATGGACCGTGCGTTGCCGTTTATTGGTGATGGTCTGAAACCTGTTCAGCGCCGCATTGTGTATGCGATGTCTGAACTGGGCCTGAATGCCAGCGCCAAATTTAAAAAATCGGCCCGTACCGTCGGTGACGTACTGGGTAAATACCATCCGCACGGCGACAGTTCCATTTATGAAACGCTGGTCGTATTGTCGCAGGACTTTAAAAAGGGCATGGCACTGGTGGACGGACACGGCAACTTCGGTTCAATCGAAGGGGACGGTGCCGCCGCCATGCGATATACGGAGGCCAAGTTAAAGAAATTTACGCAGGACGTCTACCTTGCGGATTTGGATAAAAATGTCGTTGATTTTGTACCGAACTTTGATGAAACGGAAAAGGAACCGGCAGTGCTTCCGGTCAGAGTGCCGAATCTTTTAGTAAACGGTGCGGACGGTATTGCAGTCGGCATGACAACCAATATCCCGACACACAACCTCGGCGAAGTCGTTGACGCGGTCTGTGCGTATATGGACAATGAGGAGATTACGACCAAAGAACTTATGCAGTATTGTATCGGTCCGGATTTTCCGACCGGCGGTATCGTCATCAATAAAAGTGAGCTGGAACAGATTTACGAAACCGGAAACGGTAAAATCAAGCTGCGCGGCAAGGTCGAATTTGAACCGGCGGCAAAACGCTCGGAGCGTGACAAGCTGGTTATTACAGAGATTCCATACACCATGATCGGTGCGAATATCGGAAAATTTATTTCCGATGTGGTAGACTTGATTGAAACAAAGAAAATTACAGATGTCGTAGATATTTCCAATGCTTCTTCCAAAGAAGGTATTCGCATTGTGCTTGAATTAAAGAAAAATGCGGATGTGGAATATTTAAAAAATGTATTATATAAAAAGACAAAGCTTGAAGATACGTTTGGTGTCAATATGCTTGCGGTATCCAATGGCTAAGCAGATTATCAAACACCATATTGATTTCCAGTATGAGATTGCAACCCGTAAATATACGACCCTTTTAAATAAGGAACTTGACAATAAGGAAATCAAAGAGGGGTTAATCAAAGCCTGCGATATTATTGATTTAATTATTGAAATCCTGCGCGGCAGTAAGAATTTAAAAATGGCAAAGGACTGTCTTGTAAACGGCAATACCGAGGGCATTCAGTTTAAATCCGAAGCTTCAAAAAAGCAGGCGGCAGGGTTGAATTTCACGGAACGTCAGGCACAGGCAATTTTAGAAATGCGCCTGTACAAGCTGATTGGACTCGGAATTTTTGTATGGCACAATGGATGTGAGGAATGTCGGGAAGCAAGAGCAACCTAAGGGCGCAGTTTAGGAAGTAAAAAAGAAATGGCAAAGGTCATCAAGGCAGATTTACTCAAAATCAAGAAAGAATACGCACTGCCGAGAAAAACGCAGATTGAAGATGCCAAGGCGGTTGTATTAGAGGAGAAAAAGGTGCAGGAGCAGGAAGTGATGTTTATTATGGACCGCTTCGGCTATGCAAAGACCATTGATATGTCGGCGTATGAAAGAAATAAGGAGGCGGTACATAATGAGAACCGCTATGTATTCTCTTGCATGAATACCGATAAAATCTGCATTTTCACGGACAACGGCAGTCTGCATCAGATTAAGGTGCTGGATATTCCGTTTACGAGATTCCGTGACAAGGGAACGCCGATTGACAATCTGGGCAACTATGACAGCAGTGGTGAAAATATCCTTTATCTGACACCGTTTGAACAGTTAAAGGGTAAAAAAATGCTGTTTATGACAAAACTGGGTATGGCAAAGCTGGTGGATACCTCAGAATTTGAAGTCAGTAAACGTACCGTAGCCGCGACCAAATTACAGGAAGACGATTTACTGGTCGGCATCTATGTGACCGATGCGGTAAAAGAAGTTTTCTCAAGATTTTCACTGGACGGGGAAGTCAAAGAAGAAGAAATGATTGTGAGCAGTCAGCATGTTATCGTGCAGACAGCGGACGGATACTTTTTACGCTTCCCGCTTTCAGATGTGCCTGAAAAGAAGAAGGGTGCGGTCGGTGTGCGCGCAATCAAACTGACCGGAAAAGATACGGTCGAAGATGTGTA
>OGDJ01001191.1_pt1 | contig 10238 bp, 4 predicted proteins | sample 1570401 | NCBI WGS metagenome assembly OGDJ01 (sample SAMEA2582185, study PRJEB24529) | metagenome | biome: Human gut stool | place: China | collected 2011
AATATTTATCCATAATTTGTGACGATGAATTAAACACGGGGTTAAATTGATCGATGGTTGCTGTCAACTGACTATGGTGTAACGATTCGCGTCGTCCCCACAGCGTCATTGTCAACGACGTACCAACTGATCCTGACAAGGTACGAAAAAAATTACTCATACTCGAGGCATTGGCAAATTTATTATCTGGCAAGCCTGAAAACGAAATCGTTGTTAAGGGTAAAAAGAAACAGGCAACGGCGAATCCCTGAAAAAACTGCGGCATAATGATACCTGTAAAATCAATCGTTGGCATAAATGTCACAGAACGCCAGTAATAGCAAACCGCATACATCAAAAAACTAAATGTCACTAACAACCGCATGTCTATTTTGTTGCCATAACGTCCTATCAAAGGTGAAATTAATAGTGGCATGATGCCGATGGGCGCATAAGCAAGTCCGGCCCATATCGCATTATACCCCATCGTTTCCTGGAGTAACTGCGGCATAAGGACGATCGCTCCAGAGTAAAATAAATACGCGCATGTGATACTCACAATACCAATGGTGAAGTTACGGGACTTAAACAAACTGAGATCAAGAATCGGGTTCTCTGAGGTCGACTCCCAAATGACTAAAGAGATCAGAGAAATAACTGATACTACTGTTAATATTATTATTGTACTCGAGTTGAACCAATCCAGATCGCGCCCTTTATCAAGCATAATTTGCAAGCCACCAACACCGAGCACTAACAGGGTCAGTCCTGGTAGATTCATTTTGACCGGTGAAGTCTCAGTTTCTCTTCCTTTAAGTAAGGTTAAGCATAATGTCAGGACGATAATCCCCATAGGGACATTGATTAAAAATATCCAACCCCAGCTAAAGTTATCACAAATATAACCGCCCAATATCGGCCCACATATCGGAGCGATAATCACGGTCATTGACCATAATGCCAGAGCAAATGTTCTTTTTTCTGGCGGATAATTCCTTAATAATAAACTCTGTGACAGTGGAATTAACGGCCCCGCCATTAACCCCTGAACGACTCTAAAAAATATCAGCACATCAAGATTGGTCGATAGGCTACACATTAATGAAGACAGCGAAAAAAAAGTGACTGAAAGTAAAAATAATCTTAATTCGCCTATTCTTTGTGCCAACCTGCCAGTAACAGGGATCGCAATGGCATTTGCTACACCAAACGAGGTGATAACCCAGGTGCCTTCGTCTGTTGATGCTCCCAGAAAGCCAGATATTGTCGGTATTGCGACGTTAGAAATAGTGGAATCCAACATTTGCATAAATGTCGCTAATGACAATGCAATAGTGACGCACCATAACGTCCCACCGGTTAATGGTGCCGGAGTTGATTTAGTGATTGCCATTAAAGTTGTCCATTATGCGAAATAATGTTGCTAATTTCTTTTTCTATCGGACTGGTATCGATAACTAAAGCCTTACTGGTATAAGCCGGCATGGAGGTCACGGTTGAAGCCAGCTCAGGCATCTCGGCAATGTCTTCGTTCTTCGTATCAATAGTTGCTGTCATCGATAAACCAATACGCAAGGGGTGTTCCATGAGTTCTTTTGGATCAAGAGAAACTTCAACCGGTACACGCTGAACGATTTTGATCCAGTTCCCTGTCGCATTTTGTGCAGGTAATAAGGAGAACGCATTGCCGGTTCCCATATTGATCCCTGTCACCCGACCATGAAACACAACATTTTCACCATAAAGATCGCTGATAATATTGACCGATTGACCAATCCGTACATCCGTGAGTTGTGTTTCTTTAAAGTTGGCATTAACCCACATTTGACGTGCCGGTACGACAGCCATTAACGATTGTCCGGGGCTCACTGTTTCGCCGACCTGAACACTTCTCTGGGCAATATAGCCGGTAACCGGACTCTTAATATCCGTACGTTTAAGCGCCAACCAGGCTTCTTTAGTTGCATCCGCCGCTTCAACGACTTGTGGCTGACGGTTTAATGGTGTGTTCATTACTAAAGCTTTATTCGCTTTATAAGCCTGGATAGCGGCATTCAATGCCGCTTTGCTACTTATTAACGTATCTTTGGTATGCTCCAGCGTTTCTTTTGAAATAACCCCCTGCTTCGCTAACGGCACTCGACGGTTATAATCTTCTAAAGATTGTTGATACTGAATACGTGCTGAAGCGACTTCGGCACTGTATTGTTTATCCCGTAAGTATAGTTTATTCGTTTGCCGAACAATATTTGCCAGATTATTTTTAGCTTTATTGAGTGCGATAGTGGCATCAGTTTTATCCAGTGAAACTAAAATGTCACCTTGTCGAACGTAGTTCGTATCTTTATGATTAACGACAGTGACACTACCTGAGACTTGTGCAGAAATTGGATCTGCATTCCCCGTGACATAGGCGTCATCTGTACTAATCATGTCTTCTAATTCCATTGACCAATAGGCATAGGCACCTGAAAACGCAATAAATAAAACTACCGCCAATAAAGAAAAGTATTTTCTTCTGTTAGAATGTTTTTTATTTGAATTAATCTGTTCCACTATTATCTCTCATTTCTCATAGATGAAATTTATGAATTGAATGAAAAGAGCATTCATTCTTCATATCAAACACAGTGCATGTGTTGCACATTATCCCAGGAACGTTGGAGGCCTAATTTAAATGAGGTGCAAAAAAAACAACAGAGGACTAAACCGTGGCTTTTGCAATACAATTCTTACGCCTGTAGGATTAGTAAGAAGACTTATAGTGCCAACTTGAAACTATAAATCATCGGTACAATCCCTGATTTTATTGTTGACATTTCATTTATGCCGACTATTTATATGGTATACTTGTCGAATTATCTTAAAGGAAGCTCAGATTTTCTTATTTTTATTGAGAAAATGAGATGACGCCTTATGTCTGTATTACTACAGGGAGAAGGGAGATGCTTCATTGCAAAGGGAATAATCTATGAACGCAATAATTATTGATGACCATCCTCTTGCTATCGCAGCAATTCGTAATTTATTGATCAAAAACGATATTGAAATCTTAGCAGAGTTGACTGAAGGCGGAAGTGCCGTTCAGCGGGTGGAAACACTTAAGCCTGATATCGTCATCATTGATGTCGATATCCCCGGAGTTAACGGTATCCAGGTGTTAGAAACGCTGAGGAAGCGCCAATATAGCGGAATTATTATTATCGTCTCCGCTAAAAATGACCATTTTTACGGGAAACATTGTGCTGATGCTGGCGCTAATGGTTTCGTGAGTAAAAAAGAAGGCATGAACAATATCATTGCGGCTATTGAAGCTGCAAAAAATGGCTACTGCTATTTCCCCTTCTCTCTCAACCGGTTTGTTGGAAGTTTAACGTCCGACCAGCAAAAACTCGACTCCTTATCGAAACAAGAAATTAGTGTCATGCGGTATATTCTTGATGGCAAGGATAATAATGACATTGCTGAAAAAATGTTCATCAGCAACAAAACTGTCAGCACTTATAAAAGTCGCCTGATGGAAAAATTAGAATGTAAATCACTGATGGATCTTTACACATTCGCACAACGTAACAAAATCGGCTAACCACATGAAGTTTTTACCCTATATTTTTCTTCTCTGTTGTGGTCTTTGGTCGACCATAAGTTTCGCAGACGAAGATTACATCGAATATCGTGGCATCAGTAGTAACAACCGTGTCACACTTGATCCACTACGTCTGAGCAACAAGGAATTACGTTGGTTAGCGAGCAAAAAAAATCTTGTGATTGCAGTACATAAGTCCCAAACGGCTACGTTGTTGCATACCGATTCGCAGCAACGGGTTCGTGGTATTAATGCTGATTATTTAAATCTTTTAAAAAGAGCGTTAAATATCAAATTAACACTCCGGGAATACGCAGATCATCAAAAAGCAATGGACGCGCTTGCAGAAGGTGAAGTCGATATAGTGTTATCACATTTAGTTACTTCGCCGCCTCTTAATAATGACATTGCTGCAACCAAACCATTGATAATTACCTTTCCGGCGCTGGTAACCACCCTTCACGACTCAATGCGACCGCTTACCTCACCAAAACCAGTAAATATTGCTCGGGTAGCAAATTACCCCCCAGACGAGGTAATTCATCAATCATTTCCAAAAGCAACAATTATCTCTTTTACAAATTTATATCAGGCATTAGCATCCGTCTCAGCTGGGCACAATGATTACTTTATTGGTAGTAACATCATTACCAGCAGTATGATTTCCCGCTATTTCACTCACTCCTTAAATGTAGTGAAATATTATAACTCGCCGCGTCAATATAATTTTTTCTTGACCAGAAAAGAATCTGTCATTCTTAATGAAGTACTCAATAGATTTGTTGATGCTTTAACAAATGAAGTTCGCTATGAAGTATCACAAAATTGGCTTGATACAGGAAACCTGGCCTTTCTGAACAAACCATTAGAACTCACTGAACATGAAAAACAGTGGATTAAGCAGCATCCCAATTTAAAGGTGCTGGAAAATCCTTACTCGCCCCCCTATTCTATGACGGATGAAAATGGCTCGGTTCGGGGCGTTATGGGGGACATTCTTAATATTATTACCTTGCAAACAGGTTTAAATTTTTCTCCGATCACCGTTTCACACAATATCCATGCTGGAACACAGCTTAGCCCCGGAGGATGGGATATAATACCTGGCGCTATTTATAGTGAAGATCGAGAAAATAATGTTTTATTTGCTGAAGCCTTCATAACAACGCCTTACGTTTTTGTCATGCAAAAAGCGCCTGACAGTGCACAAACATTAAAAAAAGGAATGAAAGTTGCCATTCCATATTATTATGAGCTGCATTCGCAATTAAAAGAGATGTATCCGGAGGTTGAATGGATACAGGTCGATAATGCCAGCGCTGCATTTCACAAGGTTAAGGAAGGTGAACTTGATGCTCTGGTCACGACACAGCTAAATTCGCGTTACATGATCGATCATTACTATCCTAATGAACTTTATCATTTTCTTATTCCTGGCGTTCCGAATGCATCGCTTTCGTTCGCTTTTCCTCGCGGAGAACCGGAACTTAAGGATATTATTAATAAAGCACTGAATGCAATTCCCCCAAGCGAAGTTCTGCGCCTGACGGAAAAATGGATTAAAATGCCCAATGTGACCATTGACACATGGGACCTATATAGCGAGCAATTTTATATTGTTACGACATTATCCGTTTTATTAGTTGGCAGTAGCCTTTTATGGGGATTCTACCTGTTACGCTCAGTTCGTCGTCGTAAAGTCATTCAGGGTGATTTAGAAAACCAAATATCATTCCGAAAAGCACTCTCGGATTCCTTACCGAATCCAACTTATGTTGTAAACTGGCAAGGTAATGTCATTAGTCATAATAGTGCTTTTGAACATTATTTCACTGCGGATTACTACAAAAATGCAATGTTACCATTAGAAAACAGTGACTCACCCTTTAAAGATGTTTTTTCTAATGCGCATGAAGTCACAGCAGAAACGAAAGAAAATCGAACAATATACACACAGGTATTTGAAATTGATAATGGCATCGAGAAAAGATGCATTAATCACTGGCATACATTATGCAATCTTCCTGCAAGTGACAATGCAGTATATATTTGTGGTTGGCAAGATATTACTGAAACGCGTGATCTAATTAATGCACTCGAGGTAGAAAAAAATAAAGCGATAAAGGCTACCGTAGCAAAAAGTCAGTTTCTGGCAACGATGAGTCACGAAATAAGAACACCAATAAGCTCTATTATGGGCTTCCTGGAACTTCTGTCGGGTTCTGGTCTTAGCAAGGAGCAACGGGTGGAGGCGATTTCACTTGCCTACGCCACCGGACAATCACTCCTCGGCTTAATTGGTGAAATCCTTGATGTCGACAAAATTGAATCGGGTAACTATCAACTTCAACCACAATGGGTCGATATCCCTACTTTAGTCCAGAACACTTGTCACTCTTTCGGTGCGATTGCTGCAAGCAAATCGATCGCATTAAGTTGCAGCAGTACGTTTCCTGAACATTACCTGGTTAAGATCGACCCTCAGGCGTTTAAGCAGGTCTTATCAAATTTACTGAGTAATGCTCTCAAATTTACCACCGAGGGGGCAGTAAAAATTACGACCTCCCTGGGTCACATTGATGACAACCACGCTGTTATCAAAATGACGATTATGGATTCTGGAAGTGGATTATCGCAGGAAGAACAACAACAACTGTTTAAACGCTACAGCCAAACAAGTGCAGGTCGTCAGCAAACAGGTTCTGGTTTAGGCTTAATGATCTGCAAAGAATTAATTAAAAATATGCAGGGCGATTTGTCATTAGAAAGTCATCCAGGCATAGGAACAACATTTACGATCACAATCCCGGTAGAAATTAGCCAGCAAGTGGCGACTGTCGAGGCAAAAGCAGAACAACCCATCACACTACCTGAAAAGTTGAGCATATTAATCGCGGATGATCATCCGACCAACAGGCTATTACTCAAACGCCAGCTAAATCTATTAGGATATGATGTTGATGAAGCCACTGATGGTGTGCAAGCGCTACACAAAGTCAGTATGCAACATTATGATCTGCTTATTACTGACGTTAATATGCCGAATATGGATGGTTTTGAGTTGACTCGCAAACTCCGTGAGCAAAATTCTTCCTTACCCATCTGGGGGCTTACAGCCAACGCACAGGCTAACGAACGTGAAAAAGGGTTAAGTTGCGGCATGAACTTATGTTTGTTCAAACCGTTGACCCTGGATGTACTGAAAACACATTTAAGTCAGTTACACCAAGTTGCGCATATTGCACCTCAGTATCGCCACCTTGATATCGAAGCCCTGAAAAATAATACGGCGAACGATCTACAACTGATGCAGGAGATTCTCATGACTTTCCAGCATGAAACGCATAAAGATCTACCCGCTGCGTTTCAAGCACTAGAAGCTGGCGATAACAGAACTTTCCATCAGTGTATTCATCGCATCCACGGTGCGGCTAACATCCTGAATTTGCAAAAGTTGATTAATATTAGCCATCAGTTAGAAATAACACCTGTTTCAGATGACAGTAAGCCTGAAATTCTTCAGTTGCTGAACTCTGTAAAAGAACACATTGCAGAGCTGGACCAGGAGATTGCTGTTTTCTGTCAGAAAAATGACTAAATAGCGGCTCCCACAATGTTCAAATGTGGGAGCTATTTACCAGCACATCTTACATTTATGATGAGAACTCCTGGCGAATTTGTTCCCCATGCTGGTCGAGCGTTGCCGCTCCCGGCATAACATGCGGGTCCGCGCAGCCGCTGATTTTTATCGGATTACCCGGCATCATTATTCCCCCGGCTTCAATCAACATATTTCTCGCCTGAGTTTGTGGCAATTTAATGGCCTCAGCCACACTTAATAACGGCGCGACGGGTACACCAACTTCATGTATTCTGGCTAACCAAACTTCAGCTGCCTGCGTTTTTAACGTCCGCTCAATATATTGTTTAAGAATAGCCTGGTTTTGTACGCGTAAAATATTGCTGCTAAGTCGGGGATCATTAACCAGTTCCGTAAGCTCCAGTGCCTGGCATAACGCAGAAAAAAGCTTGTCATTACCACAACAAATCGTAATCGGCTTATCCTGAGTATTGAAAACATCAAAAGGTGCCATGTAGGGATGGCGATTTCCCAGACGTTGTGGTGACTTCCCAGTTGCGATATATGCCATCAGACCATGCTCCAGAAAACTCAGCGTGGCATCAAACATCGCTATATCGACATGCGCCCCTCTCTGGCTCTTTTCGCGGCCATAAAGTGCACTCACTATTCCGCTGAATAAATAGACACCGCCGCATAGATCCGCAAGAGATGTACCAACGCGCACTGGCGGAGCATCAGGATATCCTGTTTCCATCATTATCCCGCTCATTGCCTGAATGATGGTATCGTAGGCAGGAGCATCTTTTAGCGGACCGGTATGTCCGAAACCTGACGATGAAGCATATATGAGGCGCGGGTTGATTTCTTGAAGCGTTTCCCATGAAAACCCCAGTTTTTCCATTGTACCTGGGCGAAAATTCTCAGCTAATACATCAGCTTGTTTGAGCATATTTATAAATATACTTTTATCGTGATCATTCTTTAAATCAAGAACCACACTCTCTTTGCCATGATTAATAAAACTGTAATAGAGTGACTGTCCATCCACATAGGGACCAAATGTGCGGGTATCATCACCATGACCCGGCGGCTCAACTTTAATTACCCTTGCGCCCATATTACAAAGAAGTTGAGTTCCGAAAGGTCCATTAAGGACATGTGTCATATCGATAACTAATAAGCCTTCAAACGGCCCTTTGCTTTCATTATTTGTCATTTGCTTATGCCTTGAAAAAAGCCGAAGGTGAAAAGACACTTCGGCATTTATGTAAAATCAATAACATGATTAATTATGAAACCAGTCGACTGACATAAATCCACAAGGGAGCCGTGACGACAAAGCCCAGTACGCTCACAGCCAATGACGCTGTACCAGTACGGGTGTAGACATTAAACCGGCTGGCAATAATGATTCCGGAGAATGCCGGCGGTAATGCGCCTGCCAGTACCATCATCTGCAGATGTTCGCTGTTCAAATGACATGCCATACCAACGAGAAGCAGTGCCAGTGGCATCAGAATCAGCTTCAGGAAGGTGTTATAAGCAATTTCGGCACTGAACTCGAATTTATGTGCAGCCAGAGTCAACCCCGCAGCGAATACCGCTACCCCTGAGTTAGCCTTCGCAATCAGATTAAAGGTTGGGTCCCATGCTGCCGGAATTTTTACCCCAACCAACACCAGGATCGTTGCCAGAACAGGTGCCCATACTACTGGCTCCTTTGCCGCAGAAATTAATGCGCTCAGATTACTATTCTTCTTACCATCCGCTCCTGAGGAAGGATTCAGCAAATACAGACCAATAGGAATAGTAATTGCGTTAACAATAATAGAAATAATTGCTACCACTAAACCTGTTGATACGGAATCACCATAAATAGGATCGAGAACTGCAAACCCCAGGAATCCAATGGTAGGTGAACCCGCAATTAATGCACATACAGCTGCTTCTGCATGGGTACGTTTAAAAAATTTGTAGCAACCAAACCAGGAGAAAAAGAAACATCCGACAATAACCACAAGTGATACAAGGGTCAGACGAGTGTCCGCAAAAATCATTTCCCTGTTTGCCCGGGTAATAGAAACAAATAGAGCCGCAGGAAGCGCGTAGTTTAATACCAGTTTATTAAATGCGCGGGCTTGATCTTCTGAAAAAGTTTCTCGTCTGCCGCTAAAATAACCCAACAGCATGATTACGATAATAGGCAATAAATCGCCAATAAAAAATGTTAGCATAATAGTATTTCCGATAAGGGTCCCCTCACCATCGCATAATGAGTTGGCAAGAGGAGACGATGTCAGTATTTAATTACCAGCGACTTGTTTTGGGTTAAGTTTGGTAATATGGCCACTTTCAGTTCCTGCTGCAGGGTCGATGACCACATTAATAATGGTCGGTTTGCGCGACTGAATACCGGTGGTTAAAGCATGACGAAGTTCATCTGTCGTGGTGACGTTATAGCCAACGCCACGAAACGCATCCATTAATTTGTCATACCTTGCATGGTGCATCAGATCCGTTGGTGATGGTGCACCAGCGCCACTGAGATCAACACCGTCTCCTCTGTAGATGCCGCCATTATTAAAAATAACGATCGTCACCGGCAGGTTATATCGACAAATCGTTTCAATTTCCATCCCACTGAAACCAAAAGCACTATCACCTTCAATGGCGACAACCGGAGAACCAGAAGTCACGCTAGCACCGATGGCATAGCCCATACCGATGCCCATGACACCCCAGGTACCACAATCCAGACGACGACGTGGTTTATACATATCAATAATATTTCGTGCATTATCCAGGGTATTTGCACCTTCATTAACTAAATAAATATCCTGGTTCTCGCGCAATACGTCGCGCACAGCACTTAATGCATTAAAGTAATTTAATGGTTGAGTATCTGTACTTAATTTTTCATGCATTTTTTGTGCATTTTGCTGCTTGTGGATATTTAAAATATCGCGCCATACCAGTGGAGTCGTAAATGTGTTTTGTTTCAGTTCTGCCAGCATACCTTGCATACTGGATGCAATATCACCAACGACTGGCACAGCAATGGGGCGGTTGCTGTCAATTTCCTGCGGTTCA
>OGDJ01001195.1_pt1 | contig 10196 bp, 4 predicted proteins | sample 1570401 | NCBI WGS metagenome assembly OGDJ01 (sample SAMEA2582185, study PRJEB24529) | metagenome | biome: Human gut stool | place: China | collected 2011
TAAGAAGGGGAACGTTTTCACCTAATTTGCCCATGATGATATCTCCGTATTACCCCGCGCCGGGAATGCGCGGCCGCCAATTTTAGTTTAGGTTCCCGGTAAAGATGACATTAAGGAAAACGTGCTGAATCCTCAATAATCATCCGCTGCTGTTTATTATCTTTTTTCTATAGATTTCTTAATTAATCAACGAATTGCGTAGTTTTTGAGCATGTTAATGATTACGTTGCAGAACTATTACAATGTCATCAGTTGTGAACAAAGCACTTGGTCGCGCATACTAGGGGCTATAAATTTATCTTTATCAGAAGCCATCACATGAAAGAAGTCGAAAAAAACGAAATCAAACGTCTCAGCGATCGCCTGGACGCCATCCGCCACCAGCAGGCCGATCTGTCGCTGGTTGAAGCCGCAGACAAATATGCCGAGCTGGAAAAAGAGAAAGCCACGCTGGAAGCAGAAATTGCTCGCCTGCGTGAGGTTCATAGCCAAAAACTGAGTAAAGAAGCACAAAAACTGATGAAGATGCCGTTTCAGCGCGCAATTACCAAAAAAGAGCAGGCTGATATGGGCAAGCTGAAGAAAAGTGTTCGCGGACTGGTGGTTGTGCACCCAATGACCGCACTGGGCCGTGAAATGGGCCTGGAAGAGATGACCGGGTTTTCAAAGACCGCGTTTTAAGCCCCTCAGACGACTGGTACGATCGTATCAACCCGCATCTGACTTGCGTTAGCTGGTCAATGCGGGGACTCTCCTGTCTACTCGCCTAATGACCAAACAATTCACTCCCCTTACGTCGATTTACCGCTGGTTGATATTCTGAAAATGCATCTTTACCGAAATAACCACCTATAAACAATAAAAATATATAGAAGATATCATTTATTAATTAACAAGCAGTTACGTCTCTTTTTTTCGGATTTAATTGTGAAATTTTAATCATCATATTCATACAATCAATTATCTGTAAAATTTTTCCCATACATGGTTTCTTTCATATTTGACATTTATTAATAATCATCATTAGAATCCACGAAAAATATTATATTCATACAAACACAGACATCTTTTGAAACTAATGATACATTTTTATGATGAATGCTTAAAACAATATTTAATCGACACACATCACTGTCATTAATGTAAAGCAACATAGATCACCAATAATACAATGGACAACTCTACCGGCATTGATCGCTGGTCGGAGGCAATAAGGATTTTCACATGAACTTGAAGAAGATTTTTTTCAGTGCTGTCACTGTTTCAGTTCTCTGCGCATTAACGGGATGTGACTACATTCAAGAAGGCAAGCCAGAAAGTAGTTTACTGAAACAAGAAGAAGAACATAACAATAAAATTGTGCTACTTGAAAAACAACAAGCACAGCTAAAGAGTCAACTCGAAACTATTCAAAAACAACAAACTGGCATAATAAACAGCACAAAGACTTTAACTCACGTAATTAAATCCGTTAAAGACCAACAAAATACTTTTATTTTTACCGAGTTTAACCCAGCAAAAACGAAGTATTTCATCCTGAACAACGGTTCGGTGGCTTTAGCGGGCCGAGTGTTATCCATTGACGCCACAGAGAATGGCAGTGTTATTCATATTTCACTGGTCAACTTATTAAGTATACCAATCTCAAACATTGGCTTTAATGCGACATGGGGTGGTGAACAACCTGTCGATGCCAAAGAGTTTGCCCGGTGGCAACAATTACTTTTCAACACATCAATGACATCCACATTGAAATTATTACCAGGTCAATGGCAAGACATTAATTTGACACTGAAGGGTGTATCGCCAAATAACCTGGGATATCTGAAGTTAGCCATCAATATGGAAAATATTCAGTTTGACAATCTTCCCGCTGCTGATAATCGGCAGAAAAGAAGCAAAAAATAAATGCAATTAGTACGCTTATAACAAGGAATAGCGAGCATCATTAATGAACAAAATATTTAAAGTTATCTGGAACCCTGCCACAGGGAATTATACTGTTACCAGCGAAACGGCAAAAAGCCGTGGCAAGAAATCTGGGCGCAGTAAGCTGTTAATTTCTGCGCTGGTTGCGGGTGGGTTGTTGTCATCGTTTGGGGCGCTGGCTGATAATTACGACGGTCAGGGCGTTGATTACGGCGATGGCTCAGCTAGTGACGGCTGGGTTGCTATCGGTAAAGGTGCAAAAGCAAATATTTTTTTAAACAACGCTGGTGCCAGTACCGCTTTAGGTTATGACGCTATAGCTGAAGGCCAATATAGCTCTGCCATCGGCTCAAAAACCCATGCTATTGGTGGTGCATCAATGGCCTTTGGGGTTAGTGCAATCTCTGAAGGTGACAGGAGTATCGCGCTGGGTGCATCGTCGTATTCATTCGGCCAATACTCAATGGCCCTTGGTCGTTATTCCAAAGCGCTGGGTAGATTGTCTATAGCTATGGGGGATAGCTCCAAAGCGGATGGAGCAAACGCCATTGCGCTGGGAAATGCCGCTAAGGCGGCTGGTATTATGAGCATCGGTCTCGGTGATAATGCCAATGCGTCACAAGATTATGCTATGGCGCTGGGAGCAGAAAGCGAAGCCGCTGAAAATGCGACCGCTATCGGCAATAAAGCGCATGCAAAAGGAGTGAATAGCATCGCGTTGGGTAATGGCAGCCAGGCTCTGGCAGATAGTGCAATTGCTATTGGCCAGGGCAACAAGGCTAACGGCGCTGATGCTATCGCTCTGGGTAATGGTAGCCAGTCGAGTGGCTTAAACGCTATTGCCTTAGGTAAGGCCAGTGTTGTAACTGGCGATAATAGTCTTGCGCTTGGGAGCAATACCAATGCCAACGGTATTAACTCTGTCGCGCTGGGCGCAGGTTCTATTGCGGATCAAGACGATAGCGTTTCTGTCGGCAGTGACTCATTACAACGCAAGATCGTTAATGTAAAAAATGGCACGATCAAGGCTGATAGCCACGACGCCATTAATGGCTCACAGCTTTATGCCATCAGCGACTCGGTGGCAAAACGGCTTGGCGGGGGTTCATCGGTAAACGTTGACGACGGTACTGTTAAAGCACCAACCTACAATTTAAAAAATGGTAACAAAAATAACGTTGGCGATGCGCTCACTGTACTCGATCAATTCACCCTGCAATGGGATCAAAACAGAGACAAATACAGCGCCGCTCATGGTAGCTCAACTGCCAGCGTAATCACCGATGTGGCGGATGGCGCAGTTTCAGATTCCAGTAAAGACGCGGTTAACGGTTCACAACTGAAAGCCACCAATGATGATGTTGAGACCAATACCACCAATATCGCTACCAATACCGGAAATATTGCAACTAACACTGCAAATATTGCTACCAACACCACCAATATCACTAATTTGACAGATACTGTTGGCGACCTTAAAGATGATGCCCTGCTCTGGAATGGCACTGCATTCAACGCCGCTCATGGTACGGAAACCACCAGCACCATCACCAACGTGAAAGCTGGTACCCTTTCGGATGACAGTACTGACGCGGTTAATGGCTCGCAACTGAAAGCTACTAACGATAACGTGGCAACCAACACCACCAATATCGCCAGCAATACGGCTAACATTGCGACCAACACCGCCAATATTAATACTCTCAATACGTCGATCGATACCCTTGAGCAGGATGCAATACTCTGGAACGGAACAGCGTATAGCGCCGCGCACGGTACTGAAACAGCCAGCACTATTACCAACGTTAAAGCAGGTACTTTATCTGAAAATAGTACGGACGCAGTTAACGGTGCGCAGCTGAACGCGACTAACGCGAATGTGGCGACCAACACCACCAATATTGCTACTAACACCGCCAGCATTAATACTCTGAATACATCCATTGACGCTCTGGAACAGGATGCGCTGCTTTGGGATGGCACTGCATTCAGTGCAGCGCATGGTGCAAACAAAGATGCCAGCAAAATCACCAATGTCCTGGCAGGGACTGTATCATCCGCCAGTACTGATGCCATTAATGGCAGCCAGCTTCATGGGTTGAGCAGTTCGATCGCCACCTATCTTGGTGGTGGTGCCACTGTGAGCGATTCTGGCGTATTTAGCGGCCCTACCTATAACATTGATGGTAATGATTACACCAATGTTGGTGCTGCACTTGACGCCATTAACACCTCACTTAGCGACTCACTCGGCGATGCCCTCCTTTGGGATAGCACGACTGGCGCATTTAGTGCCAAACCCGGTTCTACCGCCAGCGTAATCACTAACGTCGCAGACGGTGCAGTCTCTGACTCTAGCTCTGATGCTGTGAATGGTTCACAACTGTACGATGTAAGCAACTCTGTTGTCGATGTTCTGGGTGGTGGTGCTGGCGTGAATACGGATGGCAGCATCAGTGCACCAACGTACACCATTGCTAACACTGATTACGATAATGTCGGCGATGCCCTAAACGCGCTTGATACCACTCTTGACGATGCGATGCTATGGGATGCTACCGCAGGTGAAAATGGTGCCTTCAGTGCCAGCCACGATGGCAGTGCCAGCAAAATAACTAACGTCGCGGCAGGAACAATTTCTGACACCAGCACCGATGCGGTTAATGGGGCTCAACTCCACGGCGTTAGCAGTTCCGTCGCTGAGGCTCTTGGTGGTGGTGCGGCGGTGAATTCTGACGGCAGCATCAGCGCACCGACTTACACCATTGCTGATACCGACTATACCAACGTCGGCGATGCGATGAATGCAATTGACTCAACCCTGGATAACGCCTTGCTTTGGGACGCTGCCGCAGGTGAAAACGGTGCGTTTAACGCTAGCCATGATGGCAAAGCCAGTGTCATCACCAACGTAGCCAATGGTCAGATTAACGAAACCAGCACCGACGCGGTTAACGGTTCCCAGTTAAATGCCACGAATATGTTGATCCAGAATATTGCCGGTGATACCAGCGAAAGCTATATCACAGAGAACGGTGAAGGTATCAACTATGTGCGTACTAACGACAGCGGTTTAGTCTTTGAGGATGCCAGTGCTACAGGTGTGGGCGCTACAGCTGTAGGTTATAACTCCGTCGCATCAGGCGATAGCAGTGTGGCAATTGGACAGAATAGCAGCAGTACTATTGAATCTGGAATTGCTCTGGGCAGCAGTTCTGTGTCTAACCGTGTCATCCTTCAGGGCTCCCGTGATACCAGCGTAACCGAAGATGGCGTAGTCATTGGTTATAACACCAGTGATGGCGAACTGCTTGGCGCATTGTCGATTGGTGATGACGGTAAATATCGTCAAATCATCAACGTCGCCGATGGTTCCGAAGCCCATGACGCCGTTACGGTTCGCCAGTTGCAGAATGCGATTGGTGCTGTAGCAACGACACCGTCCAAATACTTCCATGCTAATTCAACGGAAGAAGATTCACTGGCTGTCGGTGAAGACTCACTGGCAATGGGTGCGAAAACCATTGTTAATGGTGATGCCGGGATCGGTATTGGCCTGAACACTCTGGTGTTAACTGATGCAATCAACGGTATTGCTATCGGTAGCAACGCGAGTGCAAATCATGCAAACAGTATTGCGATGGGTAGTGGTTCCCAGACCACCCGTGGTGCGCAGACTGACTACACCGCCTACAACATGGACGCGCCGCAGAATTCTGTCGGTGAATTCTCTGTCGGCAGCGAAGACGGTCAACGTCAGATCACCAACGTCGCGGCTGGTTCAGCGGATACCGATGCGGTTAACGTAGGTCAGTTGAAAGTCACTGATGAGCGCGTAGCGCAAAATACCCAGAGCATTACTAACCTGAACAATCAGGTCACTAATCTGGATACTCGCGTTACTAATATCGAAAACGGTATTGGCGACATTGTCACCACCGGTAGCACCAAGTACTTCAAGACCAACACCGATGGCGTAGATGCCAACGCCCAGGGTAAAGATAGCGTTGCTATTGGTTCTGGTTCCATTGCTGCCGCTGACAACAGCGTCGCACTGGGTACCGGTTCCGTTGCAGATGAAGAAAATACAATCTCTGTAGGTTCTTCCACTAACCAACGCCGTATTACTAACGTTGCCGCAGGTAAAAATGCTACCGATGCTGTTAACGTTGCGCAGTTGAAGTCTTCTGAGGCGGGCGGCGTGCGTTACGACACCAAAGCTGATGGTTCTATCGACTATAGCAATATCACCCTCGGTGGCGGCAACGGTGGTACGACTCGTATCAGCAACGTCTCCGCTGGCGTCAACAACAACGACGCGGTGAACTACGCGCAGTTGAAGCAAAGCGTGCAGGAAACGAAGCAATACACCGATCAGCGGATGGTTGAGATGGATAACAAACTGTCTAAAACTGAAAGCAAGTTGAGCGGTGGTATCGCTTCTGCAATGGCAATGACCGGTCTGCCGCAGGCTTACACTCCAGGTGCCAGCATGGCTTCTATTGGTGGCGGTACTTACAACGGTGAATCGGCAGTTGCTTTAGGTGTATCGATGGTGAGCGCCAATGGTCGTTGGGTCTACAAATTACAAGGTAGTACCAATAGCCAGGGTGAATACTCCGCCGCACTCGGTGCCGGTATTCAGTGGTAATGATCCATTAAGTTAGTGTGACTAAGGGCAAACGCCAAATTGCCTGATGCGCTACGCTTATCAGGCCTACAGGGTGATTCTGCACATTCCTATAGGCCGAGTAAGGTGTTCACGCCGCATCTGGCAAGATAAGGCGCTCCGGGTCAACAATCTAAGGGCAATTCTCTGATGAGGATTGCCCTTTTCTTTACCAGACATCTCCCCCCACAAGAATTGGCCCTACCAATTCTTCGCTTATCTGACCTCTGGTTCACAATTCCCCAATTAAAACTCACATCAATATTGCCAATACATAACATTTAGTTAACCATTCATTGTCATTATCCCTACACAACACAATTGGCAGTGCCACTTTTACACAACGTGTGACAAGGAGATGAGCAACAGACTCATTACACGATGTGCGTGGACTCCAGGAGACCTGCAATGAATCTCTGGCAACAAAACTACGATCCCGCCGGGAATATCTGGCTTTCCAGTCTGATAGCATCGCTTCCCATCCTGTTTTTCTTCTTTGCGCTGATTAAGCTCAAACTGAAAGGATACGTCGCCGCCTCATGGACGGTAGCAATCGCCCTTGCCGTGGCTTTGCTGTTCTATAAAATGCCGGTCGCTAACGCGCTGGCCTCGGTGGTTTATGGCTTCTTCTATGGTTTGTGGCCCATCGCGTGGATCATTATTGCAGCAGTGTTCGTCTATAAGATCTCGGTGAAAACCGGGCAGTTTGACATCATTCGCTCGTCTATTCTTTCGATAACCCCTGACCAGCGTCTGCAAATGCTGATCGTCGGTTTCTGTTTCGGCGCTTTCCTTGAAGGAGCCGCAGGCTTTGGCGCACCGGTAGCAATTACCGCCGCATTGCTGGTCGGCCTGGGTTTTAAACCGCTGTACGCCGCCGGACTGTGCCTGATTGTTAACACCGCGCCAGTGGCATTTGGCGCGATGGGCATTCCAATCCTGGTTGCCGGACAAGTAACAGGCATCGACAGTTTTGAGATTGGCCAGATGGTGGGGCGTCAGCTACCGTTTATGACCATTATCGTGCTGTTCTGGATCATGGCGATTATGGACGGCTGGCGCGGTATCAAAGAGACGTGGCCTGCGGTCGTGGTTGCGGGCGGCTCGTTTGCCATCGCTCAGTACCTTAGCTCTAACTTCATTGGGCCGGAGCTGCCGGACATTATCTCTTCGCTGGTATCACTGCTCTGCCTGACGCTGTTCCTCAAACGCTGGCAGCCAGTGCGCGTATTCCGTTTTGGTGATTTGGGGGCGTCACAGGTTGATATGACGCTGGCCCACCCCGGTTACCCTGCGGGTCAGGTGTTACGTGCCTGGACACCGTTCCTGTTCCTGACAGCTACCGTAACACTGTGGAGTATCCCGCCGTTTAAAGCCCTGTTCGCATCGGGTGGCGCGCTGTATGAGTGGGTGATCAACATTCCGGTGCCGTACCTCGATAAACTGGTTGCCCGTATGCCGCCAGTGGTCAGCGAGGCTACAGCCTATGCCGCCGTGTTTAAGTTTGACTGGTTCTCTGCCACCGGCACCGCCATTCTGTTTGCTGCACTGCTCTCGATTGTCTGGCTGAAGATGAAACCGTCTGACGCTATCAGCACCTTCGGCAGCACGCTGAAAGAACTGGCTCTGCCCATCTACTCCATCGGTATGGTGCTGGCATTCGCCTTTATTTCGAACTATTCCGGACTGTCATCAACCCTGGCGCTGGCACTGGCGCACACCGGTCATGCATTCACCTTCTTCTCGCCGTTCCTCGGCTGGCTGGGGGTATTCCTGACCGGGTCGGATACCTCATCTAACGCCCTGTTCGCCGCGCTGCAGGCAACGGCGGCGCAGCAGATTGGCGTCTCCGATATCCTGCTGGTTGCCGCCAATACCACCGGTGGCGTCACCGGTAAGATGATCTCCCCGCAATCTATCGCTATCGCCTGTGCGGCGGTAGGCCTGGTGGGCAAAGAGTCTGATTTGTTCCGCTTTACTGTCAAACACAGCCTGATCTTCACCTGTATGGTGGGCGTGATCACCACGCTTCAGGCTTATGTCTTAACGTGGATGATTCCTTAATGATTGTTTTACCCAGACGCCTGTCAGACGAGGTTGCCGATCGTGTGCGGGCGCTGATTGATGAAAAAAACCTGGAAGCGGGCATGAAGTTGCCCGCTGAACGTCAACTGGCAATGCAACTCGGCGTATCGCGTAATTCACTGCGCGAGGCGCTGGCACAACTGGTGAGCGAAGGCGTGCTGCTCAGTCGACGCGGCGGCGGGACGTTTATTCGCTGGCGTCATGACACATGGTCGGAGCAAAACATCGTCCAGCCGCTAAAAACGCTGATGGCCGATGATCCGGATTACAGTTTCGATATTCTGGAAGCTCGCTACGCCATTGAAGCCAGCACCGCATGGCATGCGGCAATGCGCGCCACACCTGGCGACAAAGAAAAGATTCAGCTTTGCTTTGAAGCAACGCTAAGTGAAGACCCGGATATCGCCTCACAAGCGGACGTTCGTTTTCATCTGGCGATTGCCGAAGCCTCACATAACATCGTGCTGCTGCAAACCATGCGCGGTTTCTTCGATGTCCTGCAATCCTCAGTGAAGCATAGCCGTCAGCGGATGTATCTGGTGCCACCGGTTTTTTCACAACTGACCGAACAACATCAGGCTGTCATTGACGCCATTTTTGCTGGTGATGCCGACGGGGCGCGTAAAGCAATGATGGCGCACCTTAGTTTTGTTCACACCACCATGAAACGATTCGATGAAGATCAGGCTCGCCACGCACGGATTACCCGCCTGCCCGGTGAGCATAATGAGCATTCGAGGGAGAAAAACGCATGATTATTTCCGCAGCCAGCGATTATCGCGCCGCAGCGCAACGCATTCTGCCGCCGTTCCTGTTCCACTATATGGATGGGGGTGCATATTCTGAATACACGCTGCGCCGCAACGTGGAAGATTTGTCAGAAGTGGCGCTGCGCCAGCGTATTCTGAAAAACATGTCCGACTTAAGCCTGGAAACGACGCTGTTTAATGAGAAATTGTCGATGCCGGTGGCGCTAGGTCCGGTAGGTTTGTGTGGCATGTATGCGCGACGCGGCGAAGTTCAGGCAGCCAAAGCGGCGGATGCGCATGGCATTCCGTTTACTCTCTCGACGGTTTCCGTTTGCCCGATTGAAGAAGTCGCGCCAGCCATCAAGCGCCCAATGTGGTTCCAGCTTTATGTACTGCGCGATCGCGGCTTTATGCGTAACGCGCTGGAGCGAGCAAAAGCAGCGGGTTGTTCGACGCTGGTTTTCACCGTGGATATGCCGACACCGGGAGCGCGTTCTCGTGATGCGCATTCTGGAATGAGCGGCCCGAACGCGGCAATGCGCCGCTATTTGCAGGCGGTGACGCATCCGCAATGGGCGTGGGATGTGGGCCTGAACGGTCGTCCGCATGATTTAGGTAATATCTCAGCTTATCTCGGCAAACCGACCGGACTGGAAGATTACATCGGCTGGCTGGGAAATAACTTCGATCCGTCCATCTCATGGAAAGACCTTGAGTGGATCCGCGATTTCTGGGATGGCCCGATGGTGATCAAAGGGATCCTC
>OGDJ01001202.1_pt1 | contig 10142 bp, 4 predicted proteins | sample 1570401 | NCBI WGS metagenome assembly OGDJ01 (sample SAMEA2582185, study PRJEB24529) | metagenome | biome: Human gut stool | place: China | collected 2011
CACCACAAAATCTACCCCTTCAATGCGTTCAGGTTTTAATGGTGATAGGTGTTTAAGCGCATCAAAAATACGAACAGGACGGATATTAGCAAACAGATTCAATTCTTTACGAATAGCAAGTAAGCCTTGCTCTGGTCGAACTGTTGCATTATCGTATTTTGGTCCACCAATAGCTGCTAACAAAATAGCATCCGCAGCTTTGGCAGCATCCAATGTATCTTTTGGTAGGGGATGACCGCAAGCGTCAATCCCTGCACCACCAAAAGGTTTTGCATCAATATCATAATCAAATCCAATCTTATCCGCAACAGCTTCAAGAACTTCAAGACCAGCTGCCATGATTTCTGGTCCGATACCATCACCAGCCAATGTCACAATTTTTTTACTCATCCTTGTATCACTCGCAAGAAAACAAACTACTTTCTTGCTCTATCCTTTCTTAATCATTTGTTGGAACATCACGGAATGAAACAGCTTTGCCAATTTCTCCTGCATTTTCCTTTTGAACCAAAGCATTAGCATTCACATAAGCAATGGCACCAGCTTTAAGAACATCAAAATCAATACCTGAGGCGTTAAAAATAGTACCTGTATCATCATTTTCGACTGAAACGGATACGCGCGCTTGAGAATCAATACCATCTGTCACTGCATCCATTGTGTAGCTTAGTAGACGAACTTTTTGGTTGAAGAATTTATCAACGGCATTATAAACAGCCTCAACTGAGCCTTTACCATCAGCTGTTACATCGACTTCTTCGTCCTCAGCATTAATCATTGTCACCTCAGCAGTAACCGTTTCGTCTGGATTAGACGTAAATTTCAAATCACCAAAATGGAAACCTTCTGGATTTTCGATTTCTGTTCCAGCAACCAAAGCACGGATATCAGCATCTGTAATTTCTGTTTTCTTATCAGCCAACTTTTTGAATTTACCAAAGAGTGGTTTAATTTCAGCCTCTTCAAACGCAATTTCAAGTTCTTTTAATTTTTCAACAAAAGCATGTCGACCTGAAAGTTTTCCAAGAGGAAGTGAGTTGTGCTTAACCCCAACAAGCTCTGGTGTAATGATTTCATAAGTAAGTGGATTTTTAAGCACACCATCTTGGTGAATCCCTGATTCGTGTGAGAAGGCATTTCCACCAACAACTGCTTTATTTTTAGGAATTGGAATACCTGAGAAGCGAGAAATCAATTCTGAGGTATTGACCGTTTCGTTAAGAACAATATCTGACGTTGCTTGATAGTAATCTTCACGGATATTAAGAGCTACTGCAACTTCTTCAAGGGCAACGTTACCTGCGCGTTCACCGATACCATTGACCGTACCTTCAATACGTCCTGCACCATTTTTAATGGCAGCAAGTGTGTTAGCTGTCGCCATTCCAAGGTCATCGTGACAATGCGGACTAAAGATAATTTCACGGTCAGATGTTACATTTTCAATAAGGTATTTGAAAATATGCCCAAACTCTTCAGGCGTTGTAAACCCAACAGTATCAGGAATATTAATGTAAGTTGCGCCAGCATCTACCGCTGTTTGAACCACTTGAAGAAGATAATCAAGTTCCGTTCTAGTAGCATCTTCTGGAGAAAATTCTACCACATCAAATTTACTACGCGCATAAGTTACATGTTCTTTGATAATATCAAGAATCTCTTCTTTTGTCTTTTTCAGTTTGTATTCACGGTGAATTGGACTTGTCGCGATGAAGACGTGACATTGCGGGTATTCAGCATCTTTCAAAGCTTCATAGCAAGCATCGATATCGGCTTTGACTGAACGAGCCAATCCTGACACCGCTGTTGTTGTCATAGCTTCAGCAATTTGGCGAACAGCTTCAAAAGAATCTGGGCTGGCAGCTGGGAATCCAGCCTCAATTGATGCAATGCCCCATTTTTCAAGTTGCTTAGCAATCGCAACTTTTTCTTTAACTGAAAAATTCACACCTGGCGTTTGTTCGCCATCACGAAGAGTGGTATCAAGAAATTCAACTTTACGCATAGTAACCTCTTTCTAATTCTAGCAAAAACAATAAGATAAAAATAAAAACATCTCACGGTCAAGCGAGATGTCTTTATCCCGCTTGGTAAGCCAAACAGGACTAATGCTTATGCTGCACTAGCCCTCATTACGCAATAGCAAGACTGTCATTGTTGCGAATGTCATTGACTTATTTTCCCTTCGATGTTTTTCGTTTTTAACATAATACCCCTTTCTAAGGTAAAAGTCAACAGAATAATCTAAATAAAACAAATTTTCTGAAAATAATTACTGAAAGTAAAAAGAGCTGGATTTTCCAGCCCTTCACTTATTCTTCATTTTCTTTCAAAATTGCAGCAATTTTAGTGTTGATAAGGTCAATCGCGACAACGTTTGAAGCACCTTCTGGGATGATGATGTCTGCATAACGTTTTGTTGGTTCGATGAATTGATGGAACATTGGTTTAACCACTGATGTGTATTGTTCGATAACACTATCAAGGCTACGTCCACGTTCTTCCATATCACGTTTAATACGACGGATGATACGGATATCGTCATCAGTATCAACAAAAAGTTTAATATCCATCAAATCACGAAGACGTTTGTCTTCAAGAACCAAGATACCTTCAACGATGATAACATCTTGAGGTTCTTGACGATATGTTTTTTCACTACGAGTGTGTAGTGTGTAGTCGTAAATTGGAATATCTACTGGGCGACCTGCAATCAATTCATTGATGTGTTCAATCATCAAATCGGTATCAAAAGCAAGTGGGTGGTCATAGTTAGTTGAAACACGCTCTTCAAAAGTCAAATGGCTTTGATCTTTGTAGTAAGAATCGTGTTGAATCATTGCAATTTTTTGATCTTGGAAATTTGCCAAAATTGCTTTAGAAACGCTGGTTTTTCCGCCTCCAGAACCACCAGTCACACCAATAATAATAGGTTTTTTACGCATTTATTACTCCAAATAAAAAATATTTCCTATCTATTCTACTACTTTTTTTAAAATTTTCAAACATTGAAATCCCTTACTTGCCCTTTAAATAAAAAAAGTTAGCTTTTTTTATGTTATAATGAAGTAAAGACTAGATAGAATAGAAAAGGAAACCTATGATTTCACAATTTCCACAAGTTTGGCAAGAACAGCTAAAATCACTTAGCTTTTCAGAGCTGACAGACATTCAAAAACAGGTATTTGAACCTATTTCACAAGGAGATAACCTTCTTGGTATTAGCCCGACAGGCACAGGTAAAACCCTAGCTTATCTCTTTCCCGCACTTCTAAAATTAAAGCCTAAAAAATCTCAGCAATTGCTTATCTTAGCTCCAAATACCGAGTTGGCTGGGCAAATTTTTGAAGTTACAAAAACATGGGCTGAGCCATTAAACCTGTCTACACAACTCTTTATTTCTGGCTCAAGCCAAAAACGTCAAATCGAACGTTTGAAAAAAGGTCCTGAAATTCTTGTCGGAACACCAGGTCGTGTCTTTGAACTCGTTAAACATAAAAAAATCAAAATGATGAACGTTGACACAATCATCTTAGACGAATTTGACGAATTGCTTAGCGATTCACAATATCACTTTGTTGAAAATATCATTCACCGTGTTCCGCGCGACCACCAGATGATTTACATGAGCGCAACAGATAAAGTTGATCCTGAAGTTTTAGCTGAAAATACGATTACTATCGATCTTTCTGACCAAAAACTTGACCAGATTACTCACTACTACATTTTAGTTGACAAGCGTGACCGTGTTGAATTGCTTCGTAAATTCGCAAACATTCCTGATTTTCGTGGTCTCGTCTTCTTCAATAGTCTTTCAGACCTCGGTGCAGCTGAGGAACGCTTACAGTTCAACCGTGCTTCTGCTGTTTCTTTAGCCTCAGATATCAACGTAAAATTCCGTAAAGTCATCCTTGAAAAATTCAAGAATCATGATATTTCACTTCTTCTGGGAACAGATTTGGTGGCACGCGGTATCGATATTGACAATCTTGAATATGTCATCAATTTTGAAGTTGCTCGTGATAAGGAAACCTACACACACCGTGCTGGCCGTACAGGACGTATGGGAAAATTAGGTGTTGTTATCACATTTGTTAGCCACAAAGAAGACTTGAAAAAACTTAAAAAATTCGCTGATGTCTCAGAAGTTTATCTTAAAAAACAAGAACTTCATTTGAAAAAATAATATCTAAAAATGCATAGCCATCTAGGCTATGCATTATTTTTTATTCTTGTACGTGTTTTCGATTTTTCCAGATAAGAGAAACACCTGCTAAGATTATAAATCCTAATGAAACTAAGAATGATTCTGATTGACTAGATGTCGTAGGAAGATAAGCAGTCTCTTTGGATTGTTTAAGTGCCGAAGCAGATTTTCCTGCTAAACCTCGTTTATTCACCCCTAGTGCTACTACCTCTCCTCCTTTCTCACTGGCACTTTGAGTTCTCATCGATTGTGGTGGTGTTTCACTCTTAATAACCTCTTTTGGAATGAAATCATTAAGCTCAGTTTGAGTAGATGTGGTTTGCTTTTCTTTTCCATCAAGCTCTGCTTCTGCCGCTTTTAGGTTAGCTAAGGCAGCATCAACCTCACCTTGAGTTGCTTCTGAGTTGCTCAAAACAGCTTGCGCTTCGACTAAAGCTTGATTATAGGCTGTTTTTGCTGGTTCACTTGCATTTTTATATTTAGCTGATGTGACTTTCAAGACTTTTGATTTGTTTGAAAGATTTGAAAGTGCTCGGAAATCTGTTGCTTTTCCATCAAGAGCTTCACGCGCAGATTTCAATTTTTTCAATGTCGCATCAACTTCTTCTTGGGTTACTAAACCTTTTGCAAGCACTAAGTTCACTTTACGGTGCTGAGTGTCATAAGTGGTACGTGCTGCGACTCCAGCATTGTAATAAGCTGGGTCTTCTTGTTCTGCTTGAAACTGACTATCTTCTTCAGTCAATGCCTTAAAGTCTGTCGTTTTGCCATCTAAAGCTTCAATAGCATCTTGTAATGTTTGAAGTGCTGCATCAACTTCAACTTGTGTGTCTTTTCCTGACAAAATGGCTTGCGCGCTTGTCAATGCATCTCGATAAGCTAAGAGTTTTTCTAGTGAAGCATTATAATAACGCGCTTCATTTTCAATACCATTTATTGCTTGTGTTTCCGCAATCAAAGCAGTTTTATCAATAATACTAAAAGCAATATGATTTTGTTTTCCATAAACAACTGTAAAATGTGGATCCTCATAAAGCTCATAACCAACTGGAAGTGGCAATTCTAATGTGTAGTCTCCAACATATACGTTTTTACCATAATCTTTCTTAGCATATCTTGCTGCTGGAATAACTGTCAGTTTGCCATTTTTATTTGAAATAGAAACTGTTGTACCTTTTGGAAGTTCCTTATCAAAATCAAGTACCAATGCTGCCTGATTACGCATATGAACATAGAAATTCACTGTTTTGTAACTATCCGCATCTGAAAGCTTAATAATTTGGCTAGTTGGACCAGCTAATTCGGCAGCATCTGTATCATAAAGTGCAAGTTCTACAGTATAATCACCAAATGGCAAATTAACCGTAGATAAATCATTGCCGTAATACTTCAAATCAGTGATAACATTATCATCATGGTCTTTGACAATAAACGTATAATCAACATAACTTGCAACATTTGTCTGACCATCAAGAAGGTTGATTGTAACACGCCCACTTTCATTCCCGACATTGACCAAATCACTAACTTTAGCCGTTTCCGTATTGCCAGCAAACTCTTCTACCACATAGTAAAAATCTTCTAGCGAAGCAGCATCAAGCGGCAAAGTAAACGAGCCATCTGGATTTTGTTCAAGATAAACAGGGGTGTAATGGTCATCGATATAATAAACACGTCCACGTAAAACGCCTGAACCATCATCTAAAGCTTTTCTAGGATTAAAGTTTTGGCTAGCTGCATCATAAGTTGCAGTTGTGATAACCGGATTTTTACGATCGACAATAATATCAAATGCTAAATGTTGAGTTTGTGCACCAATAACGGTTGGATAGTAAGTCAAGACATACTTGTATGAACCATCTGACAAGTCCTTACCGTCCAGATTATCACCATACCAAATCGTTGATGAAAGAGCTGTTGAACCTCTTTCGCTCTTATAATTTTTAACTCCAGAAAAAGTCTCACTTTGCCATAAAGGATGCTCAAAATTGACATCATCTGCTGCATACACCGCAGCGCTAGCATCAGTATAATTTCTTAAAAAGACACCTTTGAAAGCTACGAAATCTTGCTTACCGTCATTGTTTGGTGAGATAGCAAGTCGCGTTGTGCCATTTTCATCCAAGTGCAAGACAAAGTCTCCAGCATTATTGGCATAAGTACCAAGAACGATTTGTCTTGAACTATCAGTCGAATTTGTTAGCAAAGCTGTCGTATCATCAGAACCAGAAACAATATGGTCACCATCAATTTCTAGATAAAAACCTTCTTTACCATCAGACACCAATTTGTAGACAGGATCTTCCACAACAGCTAGATTTTGGAAATCACCTCTAAATCCAACAAACGGAAGGCTGACAACTTCAGCAAAATCAACCGAATCCAAGAAACGAACAAAACCTTCAAGATAATAACCATTTGGCCTTTCTTTTGTTAATAGCTCAGCAAACTGACGTGCATCAACAGTAATCATTACTTTCTCAGAACTATTAGCCTTCACAGTAATGGTTCTACCAGCGATACTTGCCAAGTGTCGTGGTGATAAAGTAATCTTACCATCCTCGACAGCATCTGTTTGAAGATTTGTTTCATAGGTTAATGTCTTATCTTGGTCGCTAATGTTATGAATAGTTACATCAAAATTAAAAGTATCTCCAACATTTCCTAGAGTGATACTGCCGTAACCGTCATCACCTGTCAGATATAAACCAGAACTAATAGCTGATGCTGTATCAACTAGCCCTGCTCCTTGTTGTCGTGGCGAACTAAATTCACCTGCTTGTTCATCATAATGCGCCTTAGCATTGCTCATAATCAAAGCTTTTACCAAGTAAGCTATTTCGGCATCTGATTTTTCTGGATATTTTTCCTTGAGGTACTGCTTAACCAAAGCTACAACACCTGTTACGTGAGGAGCAGCCATACTTGTACCACTCATCAAACCGTATTGACCATCATTAAACGATGAATAAATGCTTCCTCCGGGTGCTGAAACATCAGGTTTTAACTCACCATCACTCGTCAATCCCCAGCTACTAAAGCTTGAAAAATGCCCAGCTTCGATATTATCAAATTTTTCAAGATTACCACTGAAACGAATTTTATAATTACCGTTTGCAAGAGCATTACCAAATTTATACGGAATAAATACGGCTGGAATAGCAATGGCTGAATCATCAAGAGACATGCTGATATTTGCTCCTTGAGGGTCGTTATTATAAATAACAACACCTTCAGCTCCTTGAGCAATGGCGTTAGCAATTTTTTCAGAAAAAGTTGAGCTACCACGCTTAATAAGAGCAATTTTTCCTGTTAAATCAACCCCTTGCACTTCTTCTGCTGTACCTGTACCTACGTAGACATAGTCATAATCTCTACCAATTTCAAATTTCTTTTCACTTTTATTTGGGTCAGAAAATGGGCATCTTCCGTAGTTTAAGTCCGCATTATTCTCCATTCCAACAAATGTAATGGCTTGACCTCTGGTATAATCGCTATTGTAAGACGCAACAGAAATGGCTCCTTTTGCCGTTGAAGGATTGCCAACTAAGCCATAATCAATATTTTCAGCAAAAGGTTTTTGATTATCACCAAATGCCCCATCGTTCCCTGCTGAAATAACAACCGTTACACCTGCTCGTTGGGCTGCTTCAATAGCCTCAAGCAGGCTCTCAGCTGTTGAACCCGTGGTACTACCGAGGCTTAGATTAATAGAATCAGCTCCAAGATTAACAGCATCTTCGATTGCTCTAACATACAATGCCGGACCAGTTGTATTTTTAAAATCTGAAAAAACTCGCAAGAAAATAACTTGAGCTTCTGGTGCCACACCATAGATATACTCATCTCCAGCTTTTTGAGTTGGGTTACCAGCTGCAATCCCTGTAACGTGCATACCATGAGAATCTTCAATTCCCTCTTTCAAATTGGTATTTCCATCAACGTAGTTATAACCGAAAATAACCTTGTCATTAAACCATTTTCCGTAAGTAATGCCTGCAGCAGCCTTAGCCGCATCCATTTCCTCTTGACTTTTGTATTTTGCTTTTGATGGATCTGTGATGTGCAAAACATCATGATCAACATCCAAACCTGAATCAATGATTGCTACAACAGTTCCTTGACCTTTATAGCCGCTCTCCCAAACCTCTGGAACCTTGATTTGCTCATCTGTATCAATACTTTGTGGAGTTTCTGGTTGTTTAGCTTGACTTGCTTCTTGCTGTGGTGTCGAGTCAAGTGTTTCATTGCTGACAGTACTGATTTTATCTTGAGTGTTGTCAGTCACTTCATTTTCTGTCGGAAGACTTGCTTCTTGATTATCAGACAAATTGAGACCATCTTGATTAACAGTCTGAGACGAAACTTCTGATGTTTGTTCTGTAGCAAGCTCAACTTGAGTTTCATCTACCGCCTGACTGCTATCAACTACTTGAACAGCTTGCTCTATTCCCACCTGATTAACTTGTAGCGCAGAATTAACCTCATCTGCTGCTACATGCCCCGCTAAAAATACTGCTCCAATCAAAACAGAAACCAATCCGACCTTGTACTTTCTCAACGAGAAACGTTCTTTTTACCCATAAATAAACCTCCAAAAATGGTTATTTCATATTGACGGCTCGTCAATATAAAAGATATTAAAACATAAGTTTATTAAAAAAACAATCATTTTCTGAAAATTCTTTTGTTTTTGCCATATTTAATAGTCGTAGGTATATATTTAAAACTTTTATAGTCAGATTTATTGACAAACAATGTGATAAATACTGGTGATTACCTTGTTTATAATTATGATACAAAAATTGTATTTTTATTAAAAATATCAAAAAAGTATCCGCTAGGGATACTTTTTCATCGAATAAATAGTTTTGTAAGAGTATGACCTTATTTTAGATTGTTAATCACTCGTTCCAAACGTGAAATGGCTTCTACTGGCAAAGCAAGTTTTGGGTTGTTTTGGTTGAATGAAAGCAAATAATTCAAACGGAACTGCATACGTGAACGGATGAGTTGTTTATACTTGCTGTCAAAATGATGAACAGGGTATTCTGCCAAATCCAAATATTGGAAACCTTCGATTGGTCCAAAATCTTTAAACTCAGCATCACCATCAACTAACTTTTCAATAATACCTAAAGAAACTTCTTTCGGAATACTTTGTCCCATGTAAGTACCAGTATTGATGATGTAACAATCAACATCTCCTTCAAATAGTGAACGGAATTTTTGATAATCTTCAACGAGCGGATAAACCCTAAATGGGTTGGCAAATGGTTCGATGACAAGTGTTTGTTTATTTCCTTCAATATTTTCAGCACTTGACCGTTTAGTCATCAAGGTACATCCCATCGTAGCTGCCATTAGAGGGTCATTAACCTTAATCAATGGAGGTAGAGAATCGTCTTTCATAATCCAAAAAATGGCATTAATCGGCTCTTCGATATGGTCAACACGATTTGGTGTCGCAAAACGAGATTTAACCGTTCGACCATTACCGTTTCGAATGTCTTCTGTCATCAATTTCTTACGACCATTTTCATCCAAAATAACCCCACAATTTTGTACTGTTACTAAGAAATCTTGTTCTGGGTGTCCTGTTGGATAATCATTAGTTTTATCAAAATATGAAGGTTCCAACGCAATAGATGAACCATCTTTTTCTGAAATAACAAAAGCATCATCATGCAAAACTTTGATATCATACTTACCATTATGTTTAGCATGGGTCAAGGTAGATTTTCCTGAACCAGACAAACCAAAGAATGATGCTACATAGTCATTGCCATCTTCCTTACCTTGGAAAATCTTCAAGCCACCATGGCAAGAAACGTAGCCATTACGGGCCGCTGTCCCCCAAGCAAGTGTCAAGGTAGCTTTTTTCAACTCACCAAAGTAATTAAGTCCCAAAATAGCAACACAGTTATGGTTAGTA
>OGDJ01001211.1_pt1 | contig 10009 bp, 4 predicted proteins | sample 1570401 | NCBI WGS metagenome assembly OGDJ01 (sample SAMEA2582185, study PRJEB24529) | metagenome | biome: Human gut stool | place: China | collected 2011
GTGAAGGCAATTTTACAGATATAACATTAAACGTTTACGTGGATGGCACAGCTCCAGAGCTGGCACAGAATGTGATCGATCTGGATGTGGATGCATCCGGGATCAGTATTGACGACATCAACACGGATGATGCGGAAAAGATTGCAGACATGCTGCATGAGCTTCCGGATTTTTCAAATGCGGAGTGGGCGGCAGCCAGTGATGCATTTTGTGGAGACAATGCGATCAGCTACGAATTTGAGCAGAAATCTTTTAATCTGCAGAAAGAAAACCCGGTTGAAGTATTAAATGTACACTGCACAGTGCAGGATCAGGCTGGAAACGAAAACGAGGCAGATTACGAAGTGATGGTTACATATACTGGTCTGGATGCAGAGGCTTTGTTGGAAAAGACAGGGCTGATTATGCAGATAGCGGATACTTCTTATGAAAAGAAGAAAGAAAATACGAAAGCATCGGAACAAACACCTGAAGTTGCAGAAAATAAGGATACTGGAAACTCTACAAATAACTCTACCCCGTTTCCAAATGGAATGACAGCAGATGAATTTGACAAATGGTTAGATTATTTAGAATTAAATAATATGGCTGCATACAATGCATATATGTGTGGAGAATGGGATGGTACAGGTGAGTATCAGGGAAATACATCAAATGCAAATGCATGTTACAATAGTGATTATGCCCAGCAGGTATTTGCAATGGTAAATCAGGAAAGAGCAGATAATGGTGTGGCTGCTTTAACATGGGACAGCAGTATGGCGTCATACTCTGATAGAAGGGCAATGGAAATCACGACGGATTTTAGCCATAATTCTGCAGGTGGAAAAATGAACGTAGGAGAGAATATTGCAAAAGGTGCAATATCTCCGGAAATGGTAATGGATGGATGGATGCGAAGTGATGGACATCGTGCCAATATTTTAAATGCAAGTTACACAAAAATCTCTGTTTCTTGCTATTATGATGGCTCAACTTATTACTGGGTACAGAATTTTGCTTATTAAAAGCATTCCTTTAAAAATTTAATAAATTGCACTGATTTTATTGGTTTGGTATAATGAATGAGGTGCTACGAGAAAACGGTAGGCGGTTAGCCCTCAACAGAGGAACTGAACCCTCTGATTACATAGAGATCTTCGAAAGAGGAAATTTGTTGACGGAGGGATGCAAGATGGTTACATATTCAGACTTGTTTGAATTTGTTATAATGCTGATTGCGTTTGCTACTTTTATTTATAAAATTAGCAAAAAAAAATAACCGCCAACCTGGGAATTGGCGATTATTTAAGATAATTAATCAATAACCGGGCTAACCGTCTATCGGTAGCACCTTTACTATTATAATAGCAACGAGACATCTAAAAGTCAAGTTGAGAAAAATAAAAACATATAATCATTAACAGTCCGGTTATTCGCATTTTTTAGTGCGATGCCGGATTCTTTTTTTATGTTCAAAATAAGAAAATGAGCATTTTTATACTTTAATTGGTTAAAATTCACAAAAATTTGGACGAGATTTCGGGATTTATTACGTATAGAATAATACAATATTTTAGAATACAATATAAATGCGAAAAAAAACGAAAACATGTGAAGAGGGGGATTGTTATAGAATCACATGTAAGTAGGGGAGAAAAAGGAGAAGGAAGAATGAGAAAGTTAACGAAAAGCTTTCAAAAGAGGCAAAGCATTGCAAGCAGAGTACTGTGTTTTCTGCTAGTGCTTGCAATGGTAGTAACAATGGTTCCGGCGCTTGGCGGTGGAAACAGTACGGTGCAGGCAGCGGAGACAGAGAAGAATCTGACGATCCACTTTATGATGCCGTCAAATTGGGGTTGGACAACACCAGCGGTACAGTTCTGGGGAGGCACTTATGCAGTAAGTGGAAATACCAATATTGAGAATACAGATGGAACAGAGATACCGGGCTGGGGTGGAGCCAAGGGCTTTTTTATGAGTAAAGGAAATGTTGTGGGTGATACAACAGAGTACACGCTTAGTGTGAAGGGAACTTTTACAGGATTTCAATTTCTGGATTTTGCTAATCCCGGAAATAATATAAATCCCGGATATGATTCAAAATTATCACAGTATACAGAAGATAAACCGACCGATGTTTATTATATTCAGAAAGATGGACAAGGGGATTATTATCTAGATGCAGCTGGAACAACATCTGTTCCGGATTTACCGAAGACAGAAACAACATTTCTTTTAGTAGGAAATATTCCGGGAATGGCATGGGATCCAAGTGCGAAGCCAAATTTTGTAAAATCATCAGAAAACGAAAATATTTATAGCATTACATTGAATGCCGTTCCGGCAGGAAAGTATCAATATAAAATTTTAGAAGATGCGGCAACGAAAGGATGGGATAAACCTTGGGCACAAAATAATGACAATTTGAGTTTGAACCTTAATGCACCGGCAGATGTCACATTATCTTTGGATAAAACAGATAAGACAAAGGAAACTAAGGTAAATATCGCATATATAAAAGATCTTGTGGTAGAAGTACCTGCGCAGATTCAAAAAGGTGTTACGATGGAACTTCCGGTAACAGGAACTTATTATGGTGACGATGGAAATGTTCAGAATGGAGTGAGTGTTACATATACAGTAAAAACAGAGGGAATTACTTTAAATGGTAACGAAATTTTAGTTCCTTTATCTTATGAGGGAACGGAAGTGACGGTTGTAGCTGATTATAATGGAATTGAAAAAGAGATAGTAATTCCAGTGGTTGAGGTAGTTTATCATTACACCATTTACTATTACGATTTCGATGCAACACATATGTCAGAAAACGCATCTGATTTATGGATATGGCAGAAATCCGGTGCGGGTGCAACAGCAGGAACTCTTTTCACTGCAAAGGAAAAACTTTCCGATGGAAATGAGTGGCTGCGTGCAGATGTGACACTCCCATACACCGACGTCCAGATAATTCCAAGATCTAAAGACGAGTGGAAATGGCAGGGAGATACGGTTTTATACAATAACAGCGCAACAGCCGAAAACGTCACACTCTACATTGTATCCAACAGCAATCAGGCGTACACAACACTTCCGGAACTGGTTAAGCCAAAATCACGCAGCATCATGATCGAGTACGACAGACCGGCAAAGGATTATGAGGGCTGGAACATTTACACCTGGAACAGTGGATTTGGCTCTGATGTATCTGTAGCATTTGCAGACATCAATGGCAAAATGGTTGCAAAAATACCGGTAAAAGATTCAAAAGCAGATCTTAAATTGTCTTTCTGTATGAGGCACAGCACGGCAGCTGATGAATGGGAGAGCAAAGACGGCGGAGATCATTATGTGACGATCCCGGCAGACCAGTCAGTGGTAAAAGCAGTGTTCACACAGGGAGAAGGAATCACAAGAGTATTGCCATACAACACAGGTTTTGAGCGGGATGGAGCAAATAATGCAATCCATTTTTACTACAGAAATGATGAACTGGCAGCAGAGAATAACCTTGCTTCTTTAGAAGGAAATGTAAGTATTGTGATCAACGGACAGACTTATGCAATGGCTTATGACGCAGAAAACGATCGTTTTGTATACAATCTTACAGATGTTTCCACGGGTGATTACTATTATTACTATGTGGTAAATGGAAAAGAGGAATTAGATGCATTTAATGATGTAACTGCAAACGACAGCAATGGAAAAGAATGCAGCGTATGCCACTTCAAAAAAGCAAATGTGAGCGTAGAGGCTTCTTTATCACAGTATGCAATGGATTACAATGACAACAATGTGTTATCCGTAGAATTGACTGCAAAAGACGGAGAAGGTCTTGAAACGTCTGAAATTGCTGCGATCACAGCCGATCTGAGTGAGCTGGGACTGGGAAAAGAGTTTGCGATCGAGCCGGAACTTATGGAAGGAACAATTTCCTGCCTGAATACAGTTGCAGCAGGCGTAAAAAATATTCCGGTCACAGTGAAAGATATTTATGGAAATGTATACACAACAGCGACAAATGTTACCGTCACAGAGCGCAAAAAAAGTGCCGGAGATTTTGACTGGGATGAGGCAGTGATTTATTTTGCAGTGACAGACCGTTTCTTTGACGGAGATGCAAGCAACAATGATGCTTACGGAGTAGGCGATTATAACGTTGGTGAAAAAGGCGGTTCCAGCTATCACGGTGGAGATTTTGCCGGATTAAACCAGAAACTGGATTATTTAAAAGATCTGGGTGTGAACACAATCTGGATCACTCCGATCGTAGAAAATATCACAGAGGATCAGCATGATAATGAGACAGATACCGCTACCTATGGCTATCATGGTTACTGGGCAAGTGATTTCACAAAGTTAAACAAACATCTTGGAAAAGAGCAGCAGTTCAAAGCATTACTGGATGCCGCTCACAGCAAGGGAATGAAAATCATGGTGGACGTAGTATTAAACCATGCAGGATACGGTAGAGAAGATTACTTTAACAGCATTTTAACAGATGCAGATGGAAACAGTATTTCCATGATCCGTGACTCCAGCAACACGATCAGTGGTGATGATAAATATGATTCATTGTCAGATCTGCCTGATTTTGTGACGGAAAACAAAGCAGTGACAGACCAGCTTGTTGCATGGCAGACCGAGTGGATGTCAAAATACAATATTGACTATTATCGTGTGGATACTGTAAAACATGTAGAGACAACGACATGGGCAGCATTTAAAAATTCCCTGACCAAAGTAAATCCTGATTTTAAAATGATAGGAGAGTATTCCGGTGCAGGATATGCCAACAATGCAGGAGAATTAGGAACCGGAACGATGGATGCACTTCTTGATTTTGATTTCAACGATTTTGCACAGAACTTTGTGACAGGAAATATTTCCAGCGTGGAAAATTCACTGCAGAAGAGAAACAATGCGATCAACAACACCTCTGTCATGGGAAGCTTTTTGAGCAGCCATGATGAGGACACTCTGCAGTATAAACTTGTAAATGAGAGCAAAATCAGCGAAGAAGAAGCTTACAACCTGATGAAAGTGGCAGCAACACTTCAGATTACCGCAAAAGGTCAGCCGGTGCTCTATTATGGAGAGGAGATTGGACAGGGTGGAGCCAACAACTGGCCGCTCCAGACAAACCGCCGCGACTTTGACTGGACAGAGCTGGAAAAACAGAAAGCAGACAGCAACAGTATTTACAACCACTACAAGACAATGCTTGCAATCCGCAATGCGTACACAGATGTATTTGCAAGAGGAAACAGAAGCACAGTTGCAGTTTCCGACGCAGATGGCTATGAAGTGATCAGCAGAAGTTATGGAAACAACACCTTATATGTAGGAATGAATGTGAAAGAGGCAGAGAAAGAAGTAGTGATCCCGGTAGCAGAGAGTGCCGGAACAGTTCTTAAAAACCTTTATGATGGAAAAACTTACACTGTTTCTGCTGACCAGAACGTTTCTGTTACCATTCCGGCAGCAAAAGATGGTGGAACGATTGTTTTGACAGCGGAGACAAAAACAGAACCGGCTCCGGATAATACAACAGATGATAAAAAGCCAGATGGAAAAACAACAGAGGATCATAACGGAAATCAGCAGACATCAGGAAACAATTCCAGTCAGGTCAATTCTGCAGTCCAGACAACTCCAAAACAGGAAGAACAGGCTGTAGCAGAAGTAACCGTGCAGGAGGAGAGTTTTGCAAATGTGATCGAGGCAGTGAATAAGGCAAAAACCGGAAGTAAAATCCGTGTAAACCTGTTAAAGACAACAAAAATTCCAGCAAATGTGTTCGAGAGTATCAAAGGAAAAGATATGAACGTAACCTTCAAGGTAAGTGATCAGGCCAGCTGGATCATCAATGGAAAAGATATCACCGGTAATGTGACAGCGCCGATCGATCTTGGTCTGGTTGTGGGAACAAGTGATATTCCAAAACAGAAAGTGACAGCGCTGGCAGACGGAAATGAAACCATTCAGCTTTCCTTAAATTATGACGGAGTATTTGGCTTTGAGGGAATATTGAGACTTTCCGTTGGCACGGACTACAGTGGAAAAATAGCAAATCTTTATTACTATAACGAGACAACCGGTAAGTTTGAGTATTATCAGGCAGTACAGGTAAAAGAAGATGGTACTGTAGACTTTAAGTTCTCACATGCATCCGATTATGTCATCGTCTTAAATGACACAGATATGAGCCAGACAACAGGCAGTGTGATCGCAAGTCCGAAGACTTCGGATAACACACCGATCGCAGCAGCAGTGATATTATTACTGTTTGGCTGTGCGCTGATGGGAACCGCATACAGAAAAAATAAACACTTCTAAATGAAATTCATAAGATGTCACTAAAAAAATATGCCGCACGAAAAATTACCTTCTCGTGCGGCATATTTTGTGTATGTGAAGGAAAAATTAATTTTCTTCCACGATCACCACGCCCCATGGTTCCAGCGAAAACGTTTCCTGTTCCATTATTTTTCTGCCGGACAATAATTCCGTGCCGGAAAATCCTTTGCAGATGGCGGTCTGTTTTTCACCGGAATAATTGAAGTAAAATCTTACCCGTTTTCCAAAATCATTGACACCTTCCCTGATGATCAATGGAAAGTGGCATTCCGGATGTGCTAAAAGTGTTTCCGGAAGCGAGGCAAAGTAATGGACCAGAACTTTTTCCAGAAGAGCGCCGTCAAACATGCTGGAGAGATACAGTGCCGAACCTTTTCCAAACTGGTTGACTGTGGCAGCTGCATATTTTTTCCAGACCGGGTGATCGTAGAAAAAGAGCGGTGTGGCGGTATCGCAGGTCACAAGATCCATCCAGTGCAGACATTTGCTGCTGTTTGTGCAGGATTCATCGGAACATGACGAGCCGGCATCGGAAGCCGCATTTTCATGACCGGAGCAGGATGGATGAGCCATAAAATCAGGCAGTGTTACCGAAACATCCACCGGGTAGGTATATTGGTCATAGTGGATACCAAGACATTCCTGTAAAATGTGAGGCTGTGTGTCCGCATAAATTTTTAACTGTTCATCTGAAAAACCGGAACGGAACGTCGTGATCAGATGTCCGCCGTTTTTTACATAATCAGAAATTGCGGTGAGCAGATCTTCGGAAGCACTGTAAAGTGCAGGCACGATCAGGCACTCGTAGGAAGAAAAATCACGTTCCTCAGAGGAGATCATGTCGTACTCGATATTTAAATGGTACAGAGCATCGCCAAGCCAGCGGGCAACGGTGTTATAGCTGTAATTGCCGAGGTCTTTCAATGGGAAAAGACGCAGTCCGGTCAGGGAGTTATTGTCAAGCAGGATGGCAGCACGGTTTTTCTTTTGCAGGTTACTAAGGTGGGTGCCGATCCGCTTCCAGTCTGCGCCGATGGATGCAGCTTCCCGGTAAGTCTCATTTTCGGAAAAATCGTGTGACAGGATGCCCTTCCAATAGCTCTCAATCGCATTGTGGATCGAGTGCCAGTGCCAGTACATGACACTGTTGGAGCCGTTTGCAATGTGGCTGTAGGCCTGAAGCCTGAGCTGCCCCGGATATGGAAGCCATGCGATATTTCCCTGAGCCTGTGTCTCTAAAACAAGGTAATTGTCTTTCTTTAAGCTGCGCGAGATGTTGCCGCAGAAGGTGATCTCCTCTCCGGTAAGAAGTGACTGGGAAGGATGATAAATGTCACATCCGGCAACGGTCATGCATCTGGCAGCTTCGTACTGGTTGACCTCCGGCTGATAGCCGATGGAATGGTCTGTCCAGTCGTAGTCGAAGTTCTGTGTGATGAACTGATCCGGGCGCTTGTATCCGGAAACGATCGCAGCCTGCCATGCTAAAAATCTGGTCACAAGCAGACGCTGGAATTTGGCAAATTCAGCGGCAAGGCTTTCATTGATCGTGCCACGGATATCCGGGAAATCTTCCCATGTGTTGACGCGGTTGCTCCAGTAGTCCAGCCCGAACTCGCGATTGAATTCATTGATATCCGGGTATTTTTCCTTTAAATAATCGACAAACATTGCCTGGACACGCGGACCGGCAGTGCCGTAGCTTTTGGTCTCATTGTCCAGCTGAAACCCGATGATATGCGGAACATCTTTGATATGTTCCATCATTGCGCGGATAACCCGCTCGCAGTGGAACAGATAGCCTGCGTGTGTGATATCCATATTCTGTCTTGCACCATAAATGTTCTGACCGTTATTGGTCAAAGCCAGAATATCCGGGTATTTTTTTGCCAGCCATGCCGGGATGGCGTAGGTCGGTGTCCCGACAATGACAGAAATATGGTGGCGTGCAGCCGCCTCAAGCATTTTATCGAGATGTGTGAAATCAAAGATACCGTCTTTTGGCTCGATGGTGCTCCAGGTCGATTCTACGATACGGATCGTGTTCATGCCTGCTTTTTCCATCATTTCCATGTCTTTTTCCACGCGGTCATATGGAAGGTATTCCGAGTAATAAGCTGCCCCGAAAAGTAAATGGTCTGTTTTCATATTGTCCCCCAAAAAATATTTTCATATTGACAATCAGTGTGATTTTATATATCATCATCTGATAACGCAACCGATTGCGCAAATATATTATAGCATCAGGAAAAACAAATGTAAATCCGATGTTGATACGAAAAAACAGAATTGTTACCGGAACAGGGCATAAGTAAGCAGAAACAAAAGATTGTTTGGAAAATATGTAAAAATGTCATTGCTTTTTTTCGAAAATAGGATGATAATAATATTGTTGCGCAAAGGATGCGCAGCATATCAGGGCAGGACAAAGTAACATTGTGGCAGGAGCGCGAGCGATGCAGGAAGCCACAACACAATTCAGGGGAAGTAACTGCTTTGAGGAAAGAAGGGGTTTTATGGGGAATGAAGAGAAGAAAAATATAACGATCGCAGATGTGGCAGAAGCACTTGGTGTTTCAAAAACCACTGTCTCAAGAGCCATTTCAGGGAAGGGACGGATCGGGCAGGAGACGAGAGACCGTGTATTAAAATATATTGAGGAGCATGACTATAAGCCAAACGTTATCGCCAAAGGGCTGGCGCAGTCAAAAACATATAATCTTTGTGTGGTCATGCCGGGAGAATATGATGTTGTGGATCTCACGTTCTTTCAGGAATGCTTATTCGGGATTCAGGAGATCGCCGGAATTATGGAGTATGATATCCTGCTTTCCATCTGTAAAAATAACGATATCTCCTCGTTAGAGCGTATTATCTCAAACCGTAAAGTAGATGGTGTGATCCTGATGAGGACGTTTGTGGAGGACCGGCAGATTGAGTATCTTCAGGAAAAAAAAGTACCATTTGTGACGATCGGTTCCTCCAATTATACAGGTGTGATCCAGATCGACCACAATCACAAAAGTGCGTGTAAAGAACTTACATCCATTATTTTAATGAAGGGAATGAAGCGTATTGCACTGATCGGCGGAGATGAGAACCATGTGGTCACACAGAGCCGTCTGCGGGGATTCCGGGAAGCTTATGAAAAAATGGGTGAGGTCATTGATCCGACAATGCTTTTTTTGAATCTTGATAATCATGTGGTGATCGATAAGATCGTGGAAGAGGTACTCGAGCGAAAGGCAGAATGTATTTTGTGTATGGACGATGCGGTGTGCAGCAGGGTATTGAAAAAGCTGCGTGAAAAGAATGTCAAGGTTCCAAAAGATATCCGTGTGGCATCTTTTTATAACAGCTCCGTACTGGAAAATAATGTGCCGTCCATTACATCACTTTCTTTTGATGCGAAAGAGCTTGGCATGGTTGCATGTAAAACGGTATTGGATGTGATCGAGGGTGCGGAAGTGGAGACAAGAACATTGCTTCCATACGAAGTTGTCCTTAAGGAGTCTACAAAATAAAATAGGATGAGAGAAAGCAGGTTTATTTTGCGTGAAAGAAAGCGCAGATTCTGTAGTGTTTTTACAGGTTGCGAAGGGCAGATATCAGCGCCCTCTCACAAGTCGTGATTTTATAGGTTTATGAAAAGAAAAACGGTACAGACGAA
>OGDJ01001213.1_pt1 | contig 9999 bp, 10 predicted proteins | sample 1570401 | NCBI WGS metagenome assembly OGDJ01 (sample SAMEA2582185, study PRJEB24529) | metagenome | biome: Human gut stool | place: China | collected 2011
CACCCCCTTACCGCTCATATCGACCACCACCATATCGTCTGCTTTCATGGTTTCGTAGGCAACGCCGCTGGGCTTGATCACCACCAGCCCGCGTTCGCGGTCGATAGCGCTGACGTTGCCCCAGGTAAAGGTCACCAGCCCGTAGCGCGGCAGCTCCATGTTGGCTTCAAATACCTGCTGTTTTAGCTTTTGCATTATGCCGCCTCCACCATGCCCGCTTTCGCCATGCGCGCTTTCACCCAATCACGCGCTTTCGCCACTTCTGCCGCCGGGTCTTCCGCCGTTTCGCTCCACATCTCAATCAGGTACGGCCCGCAATAGCCACTCTGTTTGAGCGTTTCGAAACAACGTTCGAAATCCACCACGCCTTCGCCAAACGGCACGTTTTTGAAGACGCCCGGTTTGGTGTCTTTCACATGTACCGCGACGATATGCCCGATTCCGGCCTGCAACTCCATCTGCACGTCGTTGTCCCACGCCGAGAGGTTGCCGATATCCGGGTAGAGCTGGAACCACGGGTTGTTGAGATAGTGCGCGTAGCCCAGCGCCTTGCTGATGGAGTTCATCAATGGGTAATCCATGATCTCCATCGCCAGCGTCACCTGCGCGCGGCTTGCCATCTCAACGCTCTCTTTCAGGCCGTCACGGAAACGACGACGCGTTTCGTTATTGGCTTCCTGATAGTAAACGTCATAGCCCGCCAGTTGGATCACGCGAATACCGACATCCTGGGCGAACTGGATAGCTTTACGCATAATCTCCAGCCCCTGCGCCCGCACCGCGTCATCTTCACTGCCCAGCGGGAAACGACGATGAGCAGAAAGGCACATGGACGGCACGCGCACGCCGGTTTCAACAATCGCGTTCACCAGCGCCAGACGCTGCTCGCGGCTCCAGTCGAGGCGCGACAGGCGCTCGTCCGTTTCATCGAGAGACATCTCAACGAAATCAAAGCCCAGCGCTTTTGCAAGCTTTAGCCGCTCCAGCCAGCACTCCCCGGCGGGGAGCGCTTTTTCATAGATGCCAAGCGGGATTTGTTTGGACAACATATCCGCTCCTTAGCCCCACAGTTCGGCGATGGAACGTTTGAACTGACGTGCAGCTTCAACCGGAGAAGCGGCATCACGGATGCTGCGACCAGCGATAAACACATGAATCGGAATACCTTTGAACAGCGGCAGATCTTCCAGCGCCAGGCCACCGGTGACGGTGACTTTGAAGCCCATATCGGAAAGACGTTTGATCGCGGTAATGTCCGCTTCGCCCCACGCTACGCCTGCGGCCTGCGCGTCACGGCTGCGGTGATAAACCACCTGCTGAATGCCTGCGTCACGCCACTGCTGCGCCTGTTCCCAGGTCCAGTAGCCGGTCAGTTCGATCTGCACGTCGCCGTTAAACTCTTTTGCTACGTCCAGCGCGCCTTTGGCGGTGTTGATATCCGCACAGCAAATTACCGTCACCCAGTCAGCGTTGGCTTCGAAGCACATACGAGAGAGGATTTTGCCCGCATCGGCAATTTTGGCGTCTGCCAGTACGATTTTGTGCGGGTAAAGCGCTTTCAGATCGCGAACCGCACGCACGCCTTCGCCCACGCACAGAATGGTACCCACTTCGATAATGTCGACTTCTTCGGCAATCAGGCGAGTGGTTTCGTAGGCGCTATCCATAGTCTGGTTGTCCAGCGCGACTTGTAACATCGGTAATGACATCTTCAATTCCTTCTTAAGCTGCCGCGTTGGTGCGGTCAATGAGATCCAGTACTTCCTGCTCGGTACGGCAGGCACGTAAACGGTCGAAATTTTCTTCATCTTCAAACAGGTTGACGATCTGCATGATGCCCACTTCCTGGTGCGTGTTGGCATCGACCGCCGCCATGGTGATGAGGATATCCACCGGGTCGTTATCTTCGTGGTTGAACTCCAGAGGCTTTTTCAGCGTCACCAGCCCAAAACCGGTTTTCTTAACGCCCTCTTCCGGGCGACCGTGCGGCATTGCCAGGCCTGGTGCGAGCACAAAGTACGGACCGTGCTGTTCAACCGCATCCAGAATCGCCTGGTAGTAACGCGGCTCGACAACATCCGCCGCCACCAGCAGGTCAACGCCGATTTTTACTGCGTCCTGCCATGTCTCAGCTTCAGCCTGCAGGCGGATGGATTTATTCTCCGCCAGCGAATCACGTAATTTCATGGCGCGTCCTTACTTCACATCCTGCGGGAAATGCTCTTTGATCACTTCCAGCAGTTTCGGGCCAAAGTCGGCAGGAGAGAGCATGTTGCGCACACCAACCACGTATTTGTTGCCGGTCACGGTGATTTCGCCCGCAATGTGCGTAGAAGCGATGATGATATCCGCGCCGCTCAACTCGCTTTTGTATTCGCCAACCGCGCAGCTGTTTACCGTGTGGTCAATGTTTGATTGGGTTAAAAACTGGTCCACTTTCATCTTCATGATCATGGAACTGCCTTGTCCGTTGCCACACACAGCCAGAATACGTACGGTCATAATCAAAACTCCTTATTAAGCAGACTGTTCTGCCAGTTGTTTTTCTGCATCTTCTTCTGCGCGCAGTGCGCGGCCAGCGAAGAACATATAAGCCAGTGCAATTACAATGATGACGGCCATAAAGGCGATACCGATGGAGAAGAAGCCCTGCATCATCGGCGGTGCCAGAATCGACCAGTCCGCCATACCCATCCAGGCACTCATACCGGTAAGTTTCACCGCCCAGACGCAACCAAAGATTTCGATCATCCCCATCACCAGACAAATCTTCAGCGCCGCACGCCAGCCGCCGAAGTGGTTAGCGAACACGCCGATGGTGGCGTTGGAGAAGAACATCGGGATAAAGCCAGGAATAATCAGGATCGAGGAACCGCAGGCGACCAGGATGCCAACCGCAATCAGCTGACCGATAGTGCCCCACATAAAGCCCCAGACCACGGCGTTCGGCGCGAAGCTATAAATAGCCGCACAGTCAATCGCCAGAACCGCACCTGGGATCAGGCGCTGGGAAATGCCGTTAAATGCTTCAGAGAGTTCCGCCACAAACATGCGCACGCCCTGAGTGATGATGAAGATCGCCACCGCAAAGGAGAAACCAGTTTGCAGGATGTACACCGTCCAGTTCACTTTGCCTGCCATCGCCTGCACGGTGTCGATACCGAAGGAGAGCAGAATGGCACCAAAGAAGATGGTCATGACAATCGCCGTGGAGACGATGTTGTCGTGGAAAATATTCAGCCAGCCTGGCAGTTTGAGGTCTTCAACGCTTTCCTCTTTTTTGCCGAGGAACGGCGCAACTTTATAGGCAATCCATGATGCAAACTGCTGCTGGTGACCGATGGAGAAACCGCAGCCGTCCGTCACTTCCTGAGTCGGCTTGTACATCATGTTGGAGGTAATGCCCCAGTAGAGCGAAACCAGAATCGCCGTGCAGATAATGGTTGTCCACATGGAGTAGCCGAAAATAAACAACGTAACGGCAATCAGCCCCGCCTGCTGGAACATGATATGACCAGTCAGCATGATGGTACGAATACCGGTAATGCGACGCAGCAGCACGTAACAGATGTTCAGCGCCAGCGCTAACAACACCGCGTAACCTACCCAGCTATAGGCATCGCCCATGCGGTCGATGGTTGCCATCATCGACGCGTAAGTATCGGAAATTGCGCCGTTAATGCCGTAGACTTCGGACATTTTCGCCACCACCGGTTTGAAGGTGCTGGTGAGGATGCCGGACCCTGCCTGCAACAACATGAAACCAATTATGGTTTTAATCGTGCCTTTAATAATAACGCTGACACTTTTGCGCAGTAGGATGTAGCCCAGACAGGTCACAATACCCAGCAACAACGGGGCATTGGTCATGACCTGGTTAAAAAACACGGTAAAGATGTTGTAGAGGATCTCCATAACGATCTCCTGAAGAAGAGGTAACCGGGTATTCCGCACACCCGGAATGTTGTGCACTCACTCTAATTTTCAAAAGTAATCACAACAAGATTATTTATGATTAAATGTGACGCGACCCGCAAATAATTCCACACGGATAGAGTGGGATTCACACAACGAAACAATTATTTATTTAAATTCATTTAGTTAATTTAACTACACATTCCATTAAATCTTTCCACACTCAAAATCAACAACAACTTCCCTGGCAAAAAGTCAAAAAATGGTCATTGCCTTCCTGAAAAAATAGTGTCAGGATTAATCAAAACCAATCACATATTGATTCGAATTGAACTATCATGAAGGTAAATGGCGATGAGTAAAGTGAAAAGTATCACCCGTGAATCCTGGATCCTGAGCACTTTCCCGGAGTGGGGTAGCTGGTTGAATGAAGAAATTGAACAAGAACAGGTCGCTCCTGGCACATTTGCGATGTGGTGGCTCGGCTGTACCGGTATCTGGTTAAAATCCGAAGGCGGGGCTAACGTCTGCGTCGATTTCTGGTGCGGCACTGGCAAACAAAGTCACGGTAACCCGTTAATGAAACAGGGTCACCAAATGCAGCGCATGGCTGGCGTGAAAAAACTGCAGCCAAACCTGCGCACCACCCCGTTTGTTCTTGATCCGTTTGCGATTCGCCAGATCGACGCGGTACTGGCGACTCACGATCACAACGATCATATCGACGTCAACGTCGCTGCTGCTGTGATGCAGAACTGTGCTGATGACGTACCGTTCATTGGACCGAAAACCTGTGTGGATTTGTGGATTGGCTGGGGCGTACCGAAAGAGCGTTGCATCGTGGTCAAACCGGGCGATGTTGTAAAAGTGAAAGACATTGAAATTCATGCGCTTGACGCTTTCGACCGTACTGCACTGATCCCCCTGCCTGCCGATCAAAAAGCGGCTGGCGTACTGCCGGACGGCATGGACCAGCGCGCGGTCAACTACCTGTTTAAAACACCGGGCGGCAACCTGTACCACAGCGGCGATTCCCACTACTCCAACTACTACGCGAAGCATGGCAACGAGCATCAGATTGACGTCGCCCTCGGCTCGTATGGCGAGAACCCGCGCGGGATCCCCGACAAAATGACCAGCGCCGATATGCTGCGTATGGGTGAAGCCCTGAATGCGAAAGTGGTTATCCCGTTCCACCACGATATCTGGTCAAACTTCCAGGCCGATCCGCAAGAGATCCGCGTGCTGTGGGAGATGAAAAAAGATCGCCTGAAGTATGGCTTCAAGCCGTTTATCTGGCAGGTTGGCGGCAAATTTACCTGGCCGTTGGATAAAGACAACTTCGAGTACCACTATCCGCGTGGTTTCGATGATTGCTTCACTATTGAACCGGATCTGCCGTTCAAGTCATTCCTGTAATCTGTCGTTTATACCGGATAGCGTGGAGTAGTTCGCGCTATCCGGCGTAGTATTTCCTGGCTATTTCAAATATCATCTAAAAAAATCAAATTTTATCGGAATAGCTCATGACTGAAGCACAAAGACATCAAATCCTCCTGGAAATGCTCGCACAATTGGGCTTTGTGACCGTTGAGAAAGTCGTTGAGCGTCTGGGAATTTCGCCTGCCACTGCGCGACGCGATATCAATAAACTTGACGAAAGCGGCAAACTGAAAAAAGTGCGCAATGGCGCAGAAGCTATTACCCAACAGCGCCCGCGCTGGACGCCGATGAATCTGCATCAGGCGCAGAATCACGATGAAAAAGTACGTATCGCTAAAGCGGCCTCGCAGCTGGTTAATCCGGGCGAAAGCGTAGTCATCAACTGCGGCTCCACCGCGTTTCTGCTTGGGCGGGAAATGTGTGGCAAGCCAGTGCAAATCATCACTAATTATCTACCGCTGGCAAATTACCTGATCGATCAAGAACATGACAGCGTGATCATTATGGGCGGACAGTACAACAAAAGTCAGTCCATCACTTTAAGCCCGCAGGGCAGCGAAAACAGTCTCTATGCCGGGCACTGGATGTTTACCAGCGGCAAAGGACTGACAGCAGAAGGGTTGTATAAAACCGATATGCTGACGGCAATGGCAGAGCAGAAGATGCTGAGCGTGGTAGGGAAACTGGTGGTACTGGTTGATAGCAGTAAGATTGGCGAACGCGCGGGAATGCTTTTTAGCCGTGCCGATCAAATTGATATGCTGATCACCGGCAAAAATGCTAACCCGGAAATCCTGCAACAACTGGAAGCGCAAGGGGTCAGCATTCTGCGTGTTTAAAGATGCTGGCGGAAAAATGTCACTGCAGCATCTAACGCCTCAGGCGTAATGCGGTGACGCACGCCTGGCTGCCATGAACAGTTTAGCAGTTTATCCCGTCCCGTCTCGCTTAAGGCCTGCTGCAAACGTAGTGATTCGTCGGCAGGCACAACGTCATCGTCGAGGCCATGCCACAGCAGTAGAGGTCTGTCACTAAGTTGTTCCAGGTGGTTTGTCGCTTCCCACTCTGCCAGCGGCGCGACAATGTTATTGAATTCATTCTGCTGTGCTGTCGTTTCAGGTATCAGCGGTGGAAACAGTGAACGGGCGAGTGATGTAAAATAGCCCGATCCCATCATGCTGGCGGTACATCTCACCGTGGGGTGGCGAGCGGTAATCCCCAGTGCCGTAATCGCGACCATCGACGAACTACCGCCTGCCATACTGTAAAAAAGCAGCCACTTTTCTTCGGCTATTGCCGCACGTAAAGTAGTGAATTCCTGCATACTTTGTAGCAAGATTTGCCAGAATTGATTTAACCGCCGCGCTGCGTCGCCACTAAAACGACTACCGTGATCGGGCGCATCCGGCATGATCACCCGCAAACCAGCCTGCGCCAGCGCAACGGCAAAATAGCTATACACCAGACTGGACGAAGTAAAGCCGTGATAAAAAATCGCGCACGGTAACGGGGTATCTTTTTGTCCGACAGGATAAGCATGAAGAACGGGAATATCTGCCAGCTCGCGTGATTCTATTTCAATCATCTGTCTCTCCTTTTTGTCTGGTATGACATGAAGAAATCCTTAGCACAAGTTTCTGCTGGCGGTATTAGTTCATAATGTTGAGATGTGGGTTACGCTTTCGTCACGTTTTCATTCGAAAATCGCGTACCAGGTAACAATTCGGGAACATTCCCCCAAAGTTAAATTAATAAGGCACTACACTATGGTTAGCAGGAAACGTAATAGCGTTATTTACCGGTTTGCCAGTTTATTATTGGTGTTGATGTTAAGTGCCTGTAGCGCACTGCAAGGTACGCCACAGCCAGCACCGCCAGTAACGGACCATCCGCAAGAGATTCGCCGCGACCAGACGCAAGGGTTACAGCGAATAGGTAGCGTAAGCACGATGGTTCGGGGTTCTCCGGATGACGCATTAGCAGAAATCAAAGCGAAAGCTGTCGCTGCAAAAGCTGATTATTACGTTGTCGTCATGGTGGACGAAACCATCGTGACAGGACAGTGGTATTCACAAGCCATTTTGTACCGTAAATAAATCAGACAACTTACATAGTCAGCTTTACATTGCTTTGCGTCCCTATGCGTTTACCTGTGCACAATAAATTACCGGCTGGAAGCCTGGGCGTTTATTACCGCGATGGAATGCCCTGCAACATGTGGGGAAACGAAAAATGGAGCTGACGATGAAACAATTACTTGCCTCACCCTCGCTGCAATTAGTGACTTATCCTGCGAGCGCCACGGCACAGTCTGCAGAATTCGCCAGTGCTGACTGCGTGACGGGCCTGAATGAAATAGGTCAGATCTCAGTTAGCAATATTTCAGGGGATCCGCAGGACGTGGAACGTATCGTGGCGTTAAAGGCCGATGAACAAGGTGCGTCATGGTACCGCATTATTACCATGTACGAAGACCAGCAGCCTGATAACTGGCGCGTACAGGCGATACTGTATGCATGAGTGTCATCTACAGCAAATGAACAATGCCGGATGCGGCGCGAGCGCCTTGTCCGGCCTACAATTTTCACATATTTCATTTAGTTAATCGAAACCAGCGTCGCATCAGTCGTATACGCTTACACACACACTCCCCCCGTCGCCCGCAGCAATAAATCATTCTGGATCTGCTCTGACAACCGTACGCCGCCGCGCGTATCTAACATCACCTGACACCACGCCTGCGCCATTGGCGGAGAAGCATATTTCAACATTTGCGCACCGCAGCCCAGCAGGAATAGCTGATGAGTAATCTCTCGCCCCAGTTCTTCAGCTGGCTTACGCAGCTGCTGCTGTAAACGACGAACCGCGCGATCAAAATAGCGATCCTGCCCTTTCACTTCCACAAATGCTTCCGACAATAAGTCGTATACGCCCGCTTGCTTATTGAGAACGCGCAACACATCCAGGCACATAATATTGCCGGAACCTTCCCAAATACTGTTTACCGGCATCTCCCGGTAAAGCCGCGGCAGCTCGCTCTCCTCGCAATAACCAATGCCGCCCAGCACCTCCATCGCTTCGGCCACAAACGGCATACCTCTTTTGCAGATCACAAATTTTGCCGCAGGCGTAAATAAACGCGCCCACAGGGCTTCTTTGGCATCGGCACGCCGGTCCCACGCTCGCGCAAGACGAAACAGCAACGCCGTTTGCCCTTCAAGCTGAAGTGCCATGCGACTTAAGACATGACGCATAAGGGGCTGTTGGATCAATGGATTACCAAAAACATGGCGTTGATGTGCATGATAAATCGCCAGCGAAAATGCACGGCGCATCATGGCATGGCTACCCAGGGCGCAATCAAAACGCGTCATCCCACCCATTTTCAGGATCAGACGAATTCCTTCCCCTTCCTGCCCCAACAACCAACCAATGGCATCCTGAAACTCCACTTCGCAACTGGCGTTAGAGCGATTACCCAGCTTATCTTTCAGCCGCTCGAGGCGAATCGCGTTGCGTTGCCCGTCAGGCAAAAAGCGCGGCACAAAAAAGCAGGACAGACCACCCGCGGTCTGCGCCAGCACCAGATGCGCATCGCTTTGCGGAACCGAGAAAAACCATTTATCCCCCCCCAGCCGATAAGAGCCATCCTCCAGACGCTCTGCGCGGGTGGTGTTGCTCATGACATCGGAACCGCCCTGCTTTTCTGTCATTCCCATGCCAATCAACAAACCGCGTTTTTGCCCACCTGGCAATAAGTGAGAATCGTAGCGATCGCTCAATAGCGGCGTGGTCCAGTCCTGAAACGGCGCGGGTAACATCTGTAACAACAATGGCGTGGCGGCAAAGGTCATGGTTATCGGACATAACGACCCTGCCTCAACCTGCGCATGTAACATAAAACGCGCCGCGCGCGCCACAAACGCGCCTTCGCGGGCATCCTCCTGCCAGGCGAGATTATGTACCCGGTTCGCGCACAGCCCCTGCATCAGCAGGTGCCAGGCGGGGTGAAAACGCACATCGTCCAGACGGCGTCCTTGCGCATCGTAGCGCAATAATTCAGGCGGATTCACATTCGCCAGCCGCCCCAGTTCAAGGGATTCAGCCGTTCCTAACTGCTGACCAATACTGGCTAGAAAATCGCTATCCCAGCCAGCACCTTCACGCGTTACCGCTTCGCAGAGCGCGCCATCAGACAGGTATAAGTTGCTGTTATTTAATGGTATAGGTTGATTAAAAACGGTGTGAGTTTGCCAGTGCACTGTGTCTCCCTCCATCAATGGCGATAGCCATAAGTATGGTTATCCGGAGGGATACTCGCCCGCGAGAGCGGTCACAAAAAAGCCATCCCGGAGGATGGCTTTTTTGATTCGTCGATGGTTCAGCTTAGCTGCGCTGGCGTACTGCTTCAAACAGACAGATGCCGGTAGCCACCGAGACGTTCAGCGAGGAGACGCTGCCCGCCATCGGGATGCTGATCAATTCATCACAGTGTTCGCGGGTCAGACGACGCATGCCTTCGCCTTCCGCACCCATCACCAGCGCCATCGGGCCGGTCATTTTGCTCTGGAACAGCGTATGGTCGGCTTCCCCTGCAGTTCCGACGATCCAGACGTTCTCTTCCTGCAGCAGACGCATGGT